>Ga0181595_10000006_pt1 | contig 299842 bp, 245 predicted proteins | sample 041ome_7_FD_145604 | JGI IMG/M metagenome (GOLD analysis project Ga0181595, IMG submission 145604) | Coastal salt marsh microbial communities from the Groves Creek Marsh, Skidaway Island, Georgia - 041401AS metaG (spades assembly) | ecosystem: Environmental > Aquatic > Marine > Intertidal... | reverse complement strand
ATGTTTTATAACAGTCAGAGAATGCACTCATACTTGGATTACAAAAGTCCAAACCAATATGAGGCTGAAATGGCTAACTTAGGAAAAGCTGCTTAACTGGGTTGTGTGAATTTGCTTGACCACGTCAGTATTGATTTGGTGATAAAAAGAGCTGAAGAGAGTTTTTTAGATAAGCTGTTTGGCAGCCTAGATATGCGCCTTTTCAACAAGTGCCCCTGTCCTGTATGGATTATCAATCACAAGCCTCGTAGCCAATATAAAAATGTCGTAGCGGCGCTTGATTTAAATTATCACTATCCGGCGCATGAGGTATCTATCAGACGGGACTTGAATAGAGATATATTGCAACATGCCGCGCAGATAGCACTACTTGAGTTCGCTCAACTGCATATCGTTCATGTATTCGATGCTGTACCTGAAAATATAGCAAGAGACGGTTTTATTACTGTAGACAACGACAGAATGGAAACGGATCTTGCCAAAATACATACCGAACGCGAAGACGAGCTAGAGAGATTACTAGAGGAATTATCAAAGGAACTCGATGATAATGTTTGGGAATATTTGAAACCTCAAAAACATATTGTTCACGGTTATCCAAGAAGAGAAATTGCCGCTACGACTACGTCACTTGATACTGACATCATTGTGATGGGTACCGTATCGAGGTTAGGCGTACCGGGATATATCATGGGCAGTACCGCTGAAGAGACTATTCACCAGATAAAATGTGCGGTGGTAGGCGTAAAACCAAGAGGCTTCGAGAGCCCTATCACAGCAGATTAACGTTAGACACAAAACAAAAAGCCGCATCTTAATGCGGCTTTTTAGTGCTAACTGTTCACAAGCATAGCGATTATTTACGCGACGCCAAAAGACGCTTTAAGAATATAGAAGAAAATAATCGATAAAATTGCACCTGCTGGTAGGGTAACAATCCACGACACAACGATATTTCTTACGATACCCAGATTGAGAGCAGACACCCCTCGCGCTAAGCCCACACCCAATACCGCGCCCACCAGTGTTTGCGTTGTTGAGATAGGTAAACCGGTTCCCGATGCAATCACTACCGTGCAGGCAGCAGCCAGTTCAGCAGCGAAACCGCGGCTTGGCGTTAAGTGCGTTATACCCTGACCTATCGTCTTGATAACGCGATGACCAAATAACGCAAGACCGGCAACAATACCTAATCCGCCGAGAGGAAGGATCCAAGGTGCAAGGGTTGTGCTTGAGTTAATTTCACCGCCACTGGTAACAACACTCACTACGGCAGCCAAAGGTCCTATTGCGTTAGCAACATCATTCGAGCCATGGGCGAATGCCATACAACACGCTGTTACCACCATAAGAAGCGCAAAGACTTTCTCGACATTCGCAGCCTGAAGGTCGGCATCTTCAGAACCGCTGAATCTCATGCGCCCGATAAACCATTTACCCATAAACCCTAAGGCTACAGCAATAGCGACCGCCAATAGATACCCGTTAACTGCGCTAAGCTCTAAGCCAACATGTTTAAGGCCTTTTTTGATTGTAACGAGCGACATAACGAAGCCCGCTAGTGCCATATAAAACGGCACATAACGTTTCGCGTTCATAAACGGTGAGGCGGTTTGGAATATTAACTTGTGCGCACTCATGAAAATAAGGTAGGCAATAACCCCTGAAATAGCCGGTGTGACCACCCAACTTCCTACAATACCCCCTACTTTATCCCACGCTACAGCGTCCATACTCACGCCTGTTGCTGTGAAGCCGATGATAGCCCCAATGATCGAGTGAGTTGTAGAAACAGGCCACCCCAACCAAGATGCAACTGCAAGCCAAATACCGGCAGCAAGAAGTGATGAGATCATACCCAATACTAAGTATTCGGGGATATCTATGAAATAGGTTGAATCGATAATCCCTTTTCGAATAGTAGATGTTACTTCGCCACCCGCTAGGTAGGCGCCAGCAAACTCAAATATCATTGCAATGATAATGGCTTGTTTAATTGTTAAAGCTTTAGAACCTACTGACGTGCCCATTGCGTTAGCAACGTCATTTGCTCCAATACCCCATGCCATGACGAATCCAACGCCAGCGGCAAGAATAATAAGAATTAGGCCATAACTTTCAAAAAATTCCACGGATAATCGCTCCCGGTCTAAACGCGATTTAGGCTGGATGCTACTTGAATAAATAGCATATTCTCTTCACCCAACGGGCGAGAGAAAGAAGTTAAAGACAAATTGTGTTTGATCATAAGGTTCGATTAAATTTTGCACGATCTGTTCTTGGCTGCGGCGCATGATAACGTAATCATCTTAGAAGCCATAGTGAAAATCACGGAAAAACGATAAAAGTATGTGGAAATGTTTGAATACGATGATAAAACCACCAAATATTTCAGTTTTATGACAAATGAATTTCTCAAACACGCGCACAAGGTCATATAGACGCAATGACACACTGACCATTTGGACAAGTTTACGTCAAATCTTCTAACTTCTGCTGCATATTTTCTAGCGGCGTGTGCCGTACATCTGTTCCGCGAGTTAAGTAAACAACATATTCACAGACGTTTTTACATCTATCACCTATTCGCTCTAGCGAACGCATCGCCCATAAAACATCCAGCCAATCCTGCATATCTTCCGTACTTTTCTGCATTTCTGATGTGGTATAAGAAAGCAGCTTTTTATATTCGCTATCAATACGATTATCTTGTTCATATACATCGAGTGCCGCAGCTTCGTCTTGGCGTGCAAACGCATCAAATGTACCGCGCATCATCGCAGCCACTCTCTCGCCAATGACCAGCATACTGCTCTTGATAGTATCTGAGCTCGGCAGCTTGTTGCGGGTAACGAGTTTTGCAATGCGCTCAATTTCATCGCCCATGCGCTCAATATCGGTAATGGCTTTGGAAATCGTCATAATTAAACGCAGATCACTGGCGGTAGGATGACGCTTCGCAATAATACGCAAGCACTCTTCATCAATTTGAATTTCCATGGAGTTGATTTTCAAATCGTTTAATACCACTTTCTCGGCCAATGCTGCATGATTATGCTTAACGGCCTTCAGTGTATCCACGAGCTGCTGCTCAACCTCGCCTCCCATGGTCAATACCGAGTTACGTAAGTTCTCCAACTCAATATTGAAGGTCCCTGATATATGAGTATTTAATGCTACTTGTCGCATGATAATCTCTCCTAACGCCTTAACGCTTGATTCGACACAGCACTACCTTTGCTCGCAACGTGCAGCACCAAATATTCGTTGAACACATAAGTAATAAGGCTAGCCATAGCGCCCGGTGATATAGTCTTCTGTCTGTTTCTTTTCAGGCATGGTGAATAGCGTATCACTGTCTGCATATTCTATTAATCTGCCCTGATGAAAAAAGGCGGTATAGTCGCTCACACGTGACGCTTGCTGCATGTTGTGCGTCACAATAATGATGGTGCACTGTTTTTTTAGCGAATCCATGAGTTCTTCAATAAACAGCGTAGTAAGTGGGTCGAGTGCCGAAGTGGGCTCATCGAGTAGCAGAATATTAGGCTTTAGGGCTAATGCTCTTGCAATGACTAAACGCTGCTGTTGACCGCCAGATAAAACATGGGCTGACTCAAACAAGCGATCTTTTACTTCATCCCAGAGCGCCGCCTGTTTGAGCGCACTCTCTACGGCGTCGTCAAGGTGCCGACGCACTTTTATTCCTTGCAGCTTTAATCCGTAACACACATTTTCATAAATGCTCATTGGAAACGGATTAGGACGCTGAAACACCATACCCACATTCGTCCTTAGACGAGAAACGTTGATTTTTCGACTATTGATATTTCTACCATCAATAATAATCTCACCGTTGTACTTACAGCCGTCATATAAATCGTTCAGACGGTTGAAACAGCTGATAAGGGTGGATTTGCCACACCCGCTCTGGCCAATGAGAGCCGTAATTTTGTTTTTAGGAATACGCATGCTGATGTCGTTTAACACATGCTTATTGCCAAACCACAGGTTGAGATTCTTCACCTCTACAGCAGTGTCCTTATCGCCTATGTCATTGACGTTCAGTGTATTGTTTTCAAACAACTTCAACATGCTACTAAAACCTATAATTATCCTGCGAGATAGCGTTTGCGCAAACGAGCTCTGAGTAAAACAGCCAAAATGTTCAAAATGAACACCACTATGAGTAACAATAAACAGGCGGCAAACATCATACTTGCACTTTTACCATCAGTCTGGCTATGAAAAGCGCCATCATAGATGAGAACCCCAAGGTGCATAAATTGTCTATCAAGATGCAAATAGGGAAATTCACCATCTATTGGCAAAGCGGGGGCAAACTTCACGGCACCCACTAACATGAGGGGAGCAACTTCACCGGCGGCCCTGGCAATAGCGAGTATGACGCCCGTCATAATACCAGGCGATGCAATGGGTAAAACGGTGCGAACGATGGTTTCTATTTTGGTTGCGCCTAACGCATAACTTCCGGTTCTTAATCCCTCTGGCACCCGTCGCAATCCTTCCTCCGTTGCCACAATTACCACAGGTAACGTTAAGATAGCCATCGTTAGCGCGGCCCAAAAGATACCCGGACTCCCCATCGTAGGCGACGGAAGTGACTCACTAAATAGTAATTCGTCAATACTGCCACCCAAGGTATAAACAAAGAAACCAAGTCCAAATACGCCGTAAACAATGGAAGGAACACCCGCCATGTTACTCACGCTTACCCGTATAATGGTTGTCATGGCGGAATGGGGCGCGTATTCACTCAAGTATATTGCAGCCAATACACCAAAGGGAGTCACAATAATCGTCATCAAGAACACCATGAGCACGGTTCCGAACAAAGCTGGGAATACGCCGCCTGATGTATTGGCCTGTTTTGGGGAGTCTACGAGAAACATACCGACTTCAGAAAACACGACTTTCCACTTTTCAAACGTACTTAGCCGACTGACAAAGTCCACATCCTGAATATTTGAAATGGGAATAATAAAGGGCGATTGGTCAGCAAAATTCACCAACAACTTGTACTCTGCTCGCGTTCTCTCTAATGCCTCGATGCGTGTCTGATATTCTTTAAAGGACGCAACAAGCTTTTCTCTAGCCGGCGCATCTGCAACAACATTTCGCTTATCAAATTGTGCAAGTGCCTCATGGATAGGGGCTAACTTTTGCGTATTGAGTGCTTCGATTTGCGTGGTGATCTGCGCCACTTCATCGATTATGGCGTTGATATTCTCAAGCCCCTGAGGGGGCATAGCAGGTACGATAATATGCTTGGGAACGGCAAGGACTCTTCTTCCATCTCGAAATTTGATCTCGGCGCTCTGTGTTGCGAGGTTAACGCTGACGACCTGCTCGTTCGCAAGTTGCTTTTGTGAGCCATAAGGATGCAGGCTATCGGAATAATGAAGTCTAATGTCCTCGTTTGATGGTTCATCAAAAATATTGGCGAACACAGAGAACCTTTCTCCATCGATCTGTTTTCCCGTTACCATGTAAATAGGTTCTGGCCAAAAGTAAGCCATACCTCTTACTCCAATAAGAACGAGTACACTCACCAACGCAATCAGAAGCAGACTCGTAAAAAAGGCCGTTAAACTGATAACGAGAGACTGGCGCTGAACTGCGTTCAAGCCAAATGATTGGCGACTAAGCATAATGTTGTCTGCTCCTGAGTCGCTGTCGTAGAAGTTCTGCGATTGTGTTGACCATAAAGGTGAAAAGAAACAGGATACAGGCCGTAAAAAACAGAATTTGATAATGGGCAGAGGTGACTTCAGCCTCTGGAAGTTCGATTGCCAAATTAGCAGTAAGTGCCCGCAAACCTTCAATTAATCCCCAGCTTGATATGGGAGTATTCCCCGTTACCATAAGTACTATCATGGTTTCGCCAAATGCCCGGCCAAACCCCAACATGATTGCTGCAACAATACCGGGTAAAGCAACATGTAAAACAACGTGCAAAAGGGTTTGCAATCGGGTGGCACCAAGGGCAAATGAGGCATGTTTTAGGTCCATCGGAACCCCGTTGATAGCATCTTCAGCGAGTGAATATATACTGGGCGATATTGCCACTCCCAACGCCAATGCCACCACGATAGTGGTTTTGCCAATTGGGCTATCCGACTCAGCAGCTAATACGGAGAAGTCTTCAACGCCAATCAATGAAAAAACTATAGACGGCGCGAACTCCACACTGATGACCCCAAGCAAAAACACGCCACCAAGAGCAAAGAGTAATTCAGCACCGTGCCTGAGTCGCTTAGGAAGATAGTTCGCTACCTGGCGCTGCACGAGAGCAACAGCAATTAGCACAAAAGGAATAACAATAAGAAAGAAGGCAAAGGAAAAGAGAAATTGCTCCGCTTTAGGTGACAGCCAAATGGCAGCGATAAAGCCGATAAGTACGCTGGGAATTGCCTCTAATAATTCTATTGCAGGCTTGAGCAAATTTCGCAAGCGACTTTTCGCAAAAAAAGCCGTATAAATCGCTGCGCCAATCGCGACAGGAATCGCAATAATTAGTGCCAGTAGAGAGGCTTTAATACTACCAATCAAAAGCGGGGTTAGACTGAATTTTGCCTCTTGATAGTCAGATGCACTGGTGGTTTGCCATACTGTTCCTTCACTTTCGTATCCTTCGTAATGCTGAGGCTCAAACAGCGAGGCCCAGGTCGTAATGCCGCTTAAATTTTTCCCTTCCCACACTGACACTGTATTGTCAGAAAAACCATAAAGCTTGTTGCCATACCAGATTATATCCGCGGCCGAATTATCAAGCTTTTGCTCTGACACTACATCACCAGAGACACGATTAATAAGCAGTAATCTTTGTTTATTGGTTAACACCGCCACCAAGTTGATGCTGGCATGCTCAGCAACGTCTATCACGCTCTCGCCAGGCAACGAAATATGGTAGGTCTGTTCAAAGGTAAGGCCGTTTTCACTCTTACTGAAAACCCAACGAGTAAGGGTTTCCGATTTGCGGTTCATTAAAAAGAATGTCCGCCCTTTTGCGAGGGGGAACAGAGCCTGCTCATCTAACGTCAACGCTTCAGCCCCTGCAACGGGAAGTAATGTCGTATCATCATCGCGTAGTCTGTTGATAAATAGCATTTCGTCGAACTGAAGAAGCACGCTTTCACTACCAGGCAACAAGACCGTACGCGCAACGTTATTAAATCGTTTATCAATAAAAGTGGTTGGCTGTTGACGATTGATCCATCGAACGAAAACACTATTCCCACGAGAAATGGATACCACCGCCCACTTAGAAGATAACGTAAAGTCCCACTCCTCACGCTCACTCCATTCCTCTTTGGGAAGGGAAAAGCTCATTATACTAGCGGGTCCTGTTTGAGCAGTCCGTGCTACCGTATTTACGGCCTCTTTATCGTCAATGATGAAAGATCTAACCGGCAACACCCTCACTTGTGCATTTGGAGAAACATCTACGATGTAGTTTTCTCCCCGATCAGTGTGTGCAGACAACACGTATTCACATGGGCGAATATAGTCGTGAATCCCTACCAATACGTTCTCATCAAGTTGTTTCAAGCTTAAACGACAGTCTTGCTCTTGGACGAGCAAGGGCTGGCTGTTAAGGAAATCGCCAGCGCTAACAATGCGTTCGTATTCAGGAATTGTGTATGTAGCAATGAAGTTTACGCTAGGACGATACGCTAGCGGCAAAGCTTGAATGATGAGGTGAGTAATAAGAATAACGAGCGTCAACAAGACAAGGCCGCCGAAGCCAGACACAATATAGCGTGCTTGCTTGTCGCTGCGCTGGCGTTTCTTGTTCATGCTATTGCTGTCGAGAGTCATGCGATTGTTTAGTCATTCTTATTTTCGAAATTCTTCTTTTTTCAGAAGAATAACCCTAAATTGCACTGGTGAGCAGTGTAAGTTTTGTTATGCTAATAGCAAGTGAAAGTTTATAGCATTACCTTCGCGCAACTTACTCGGCGCCTATGGTATTACCCAATAGAAAGACGATCAAAAGTTTTTCTCTACCGGTCCAATAAGGAGCACCACATGCAATCATTGGTTATAAGTATTATGGGTAAAGACAAGCCTGGTTTAGTAGATACACTCGCTAAGTGCATTTACAAACATGAAGGCAACTGGCAGGGATCAAGTTTCGCGCATATGGCGGGTATGTTTACTGGCTTTGTAGAAGTGCATGTAACAGACGAAAATAAGCAAGGCTTAATTGATGCACTCGATGCCATTACCGATTTATCCGTTCAATCAGTGGCCGTTACAAGCGAACAGAATAACAACAGCACAAAATTAACGGTTGATGTGATGGGGAACGATAAAACAGGTATCGTTCAGGAGCTCACATCTGTGCTTAACCAATTTAACTTGAATATTCTAACCTTCGCTTCACATTGTGAAAGCGCGCCAAATTGGGGAAGTCTCATTTTCAAAGCCAAAGCAGAAATTGCTGTTCCTGAAGATTTTGATGATGGCGCTTTGCAAGATGCATTAGAATCGCTGGCGAATGACTTAGTCGTAGACATCACGGCAAAGCGCTAGTGCGCCCAACCAGTTGTTATTCGCAATACCAAAATACAACGTATTGGTAAGGTGACGGAACCACCGCAACGTGCCTGAACTTCTCACACTAGGTACGTTCTGTCACAGTAGTGTCACCGACTGATGGCAGTCTTTGACCATTTTTATGAACGCAAATTGAGAGATTATGGATAACGACGTTTTATATTATCCCAAAGAATTAAGCTGGCTTGCATTTAATGAACGGGTGCTTCAGGAAGCCGCGGATAAAAACAACCCTGTTATAGAACGAATTCGGTTTCTTGGCATTTATTCTAACAACCTTGATGAATTCTATCGCGTTCGCGCGGCCGACGTGAAGCGCCAGATAACTATCGCGCAAAATGATGGAAACGAAGAAGAGGCCGAACGCCTGATCGACTTGATGGCGCAAATTCAGAAAAAGGTGGTACAGCTTTCTGAAAAATTTGACCAAATTCATAAAGAAGTGGTTAAAGCGCTTGCCCGATACAACATTCATATTCTGAGAAAAGACGACTTAGACGATTATCAAAAGCAGTGGGTTCGCAATTTTTTCGTGAACAAGGCGCTTCGCCACATTGCCCCTATTTTAATTGATAAAAAAACTGACTTACTCAGTCGGCTGAACGGCACGTCGGTATATTTGTATGTTGCCTTGAGAAGAAATGAACGCAACCCGAGATTCGCTGTAATTCAGGTACCGACGACTGAAATGTCGCGATTTATGCTAATACCGCCGCAAAAGAGTAAGAAGAAAAAGAGCATTATTATGCTCGATGACATGATACAGCTATGTATTGAAGATATATTCCGCGGTTTTGTGAAGTTCGATGAAATTGAAGCGTTTTCATTTAAAATGACGCGTGATGCCGAATATTCCATTAACGAAGAAATCGACGAGAGCTTCGTTGAAAAAATGTCGGAAAGTATGAAGCAGCGCTTAATTGCTGAACCTGTTCGTGTTATTTACGACACCGACATGCCAGAAGACATGAAATCTGACCTTCGCAAGCGCCTTAAGATTACGAAGCTAGATACCATGCACGCTGCAGGGCACTACCGTAACTTCAAAGACTTTATCGGCTTCCCTAATGTGGGTCGAGAATATCTAGAACATGCGCCGCTGCCTGCTATCGACAGCAAAGCCTTCTCGAAATACAACACCGTTTTCGATGCCATAACCGCGCGAGACATCCTGTTGTATTACCCGTACCACCGTTTCCTGCACTTTACAGAATTTTTGCGTCAGGCGGCCTTCGACCCGAATGTTAAAACCATACGCATCAATATTTACCGTGTTGCCAGTAATTCGCGCATTGTGAACTCATTAATTGACGCAGTAGACAACGGCAAAAAAGTAACGGTTGTAGTAGAACTTCGCGCTCGGTTTGACGAAGAGGCAAACATTGAATGGTCTAAGCGCATGACCGATGCGGGTATTCGGGTGGTACTTGGTGTGCCCACCCTTAAAATCCACTCTAAACTGTGTATTGTGACCCGTGAAGAACGGGGCAGCATGGTGAACTATGCGCACTTCGGTACAGGTAACTTTAACGAAAAAACTGCAAAAATTTATACTGATTACAGCCTATTTACCCGCAATCAAGAGCTGGCTGATGAAGGCGTCGCGGTGTTCGACCTTATTCAATATCCTTACCGACGTTACAAGTTCCAGCATCTTCAAATATCGCCACTGAATGCCAGAACGAAAATTCAGTCGCTTATTCGCCAAGAAATTCAGCATTTGAACCAAGGTCAGAGGGCGCAAATTACGTTCAAAATTAACAACCTGGTTGATAAAGAGCTTATCGACGATTTATATCGCGCAAGCCAGGCTGGGGTTAAAATCCGCGGTATTGTACGCGGTATGTGTTCACTAAACCCGGGAATAAAAGGCATAAGCGAAAATATCCAAATTATCTCAATTGTGGATAGGTTCCTTGAACACCCTCGCGTAATGATTTTTGAAGGTGGCGGCGAAAGAAAAGTCTACATATCATCGGCCGACTGGATGACCCGTAATATGGATAACCGCATTGAAGTAGGCTGCCCTGTTTATGATAAGGGCCTTCAACAGCGCATTGTTGATATCATGGAACTGCAATTTAAAGACACCTTAAAGGCACGAGTGATTGACAAGGATCAGAGCAACAAGTACGTTCGCAGGGGTAATCGTAAAAAACTTCGCTCACAAATAGAGATTTACGACTATTTGAAAAAGCTAGAAGACACTTTGTAGGATAGAAAATCAGTACATGACCCAGCACGAATCAGTTTTTAATGACGTGGAAACCCGCGAAGTCAATAAAGTCGCGGCCTTAGATATTGGCTCTAACAGTTTTCACCTAGTTGTTGCTCGCATAGTTGCCGGGTCTGTGCAGATTCTGCATAGAGTTAAACAAAAAGTGCGCTTGGCCGAAGGCCTTAACGATGACGATATTTTGTCTGATGAGGCAATGGAGCGCGGCCTTGCCATGCTAAAGGTCGTAGCAGAGAGTCTTAAAGGCTTTGAGCCTGACTCTGTGCGAATTGTTGCTACGCACACTCTGCGTAAAGCGCGTAATGCACGGGATTTTATCAGCGCCGCAAAAAGCATTCTTCCCTATCCCATTGAGGTGATTTCGGGCGTAGAAGAAGCCCGTCTTATCTACTCAGGTGTGGCACACACTAACCACGCGGATGGTCAGCAGCTGGTTATAGATATAGGTGGTGGTTCAACTGAGTTTGTTATCGGTGAAGGGTTCACACCGCTGCTTTGTCGTAGTCTCCAAATGGGTTGCGTTAGCTATACCAAACGCTTTTTCCCAAACGGAGAACTTAAGGCTAAAGCATTTGATCGCGCCATCACTGCGGCTCAACAAGAACTTGAATTGATTGATAATAAATATCGCAAACTGGGCTGGGTTCAGTGTATCGGTACGTCAGGTACCATTCGTTCCCTATTCACCCTTTGTCAGCAAGACCGTCCTAACGGACACGATATTCCTGTCACGCTGAAAAGCCTGCGCAATTTAATGAAGCAATTCATCAGCGCCGGGCATGTAGACAAGTTAAGTTTCCCAGATTTAAGTGAAGATCGCCGCGTAGTTATCGCTGGCGGACTCGCTATTCTCATTGCCGTATTTAAAGCGCTGGAAATTGAGGGGTTGGTATACTCTCCTGCTGCCTTACGTGAAGGCGTACTTTATCAAATGGAAGATGAGTTACACCATGCTGATATTCGCGGCAGAACGGCCAGTAGCTTAGCAACGCGCTATGATGTAGACACCACCCAAGCCACCATGGTGCTTAACACAACGCTTTTACTTTTTAACGAAGTTGAAAAGGCGTGGAAACTTACAGGCCGTGACTTCAAGAACATGCTTGGCTGGGCAGCTTTACTTCATGAAGTCGGCATGCAAATTAACTCTCGCGGTATACAAAAACACAGCGCTTATATTCTTGGTAATGTGGACATGCCAGGGTTTACGCAAGAACAACAATTACTGCTAGCCACACTAGTACGATTCCATAGAAAAAAAATTCGCACCAGTGAACTTCCCACGTTTAATCTTTTCGATGAGCAATCGGTAAAACATTTAATAGCCTTACTGCGTTTAGGCGTGCTGCTGAACATTAAGCGCCAAGAAGGGTTTGTACCTGACCTTATTGTCCAGGTAGAAAAGAGCGAACTTACTATTACCCTTCCTGACGGCTGGTTGGATGAAAAACCCATTATTTCTGCAGACCTGCTCAGAGAAAGCCACTACTGGAAAGCACTGGATTTAAAACTCACTATTGTGCCTGACATCACGCAATTACATCCCACGGTAGAATAAACAAACACCGTCTATCACAATAGCGTTTTAGATGTTAAAAGTGAAAGCTTGATAGGTTCGAATACTAAAAAATGGGGCCTTAGCCAATCCTATCGGCGCATTAGCCCCATTTACTGTTATCCTGCCTTATCTAATGCCTCATTAGAGTAGTTACTTGGCTTCGACGTGCGTGTTCAGTGACTGCGCGGTGTCGTATTTTTTAAACCACGCCAAGATATTTTCAACTTTACCAATCATTCTGGAAGGCTTAGAAGCAATACCATGGGGCGACCCAGGCACTTTTACCAGCACGCTATCAACCTTTTGTAGTTTTAACGCTTGATAGAACTGCTCCGTTTCAGACATAGGTGTACGCTTATCTTCCACCCCCGTAATCAACATGGTAGGAGTAGTTACGTTTCCTACTAGCGATAGCGGCGAGCGCTTCCAGTAATGCTCTACGTTATCCCAAGGCATCCCCGGAAATTGGAAAGGAATTTGATATAGGCCCGAATCGGCGGTCAGCACTTTCGATAACCAGTTAATAACCGGTTTAGCCACCACGGCGGCCTTGAACCGATCAGTAAGACCAATCGCATAGGCTGACGCAATTCCACCCGCAGAACCCCCGGTGATAAACAAGCGTTCAGGGTCAGCAATGCCTTTTTCAATCAGTGCATCGACCCCGGACATGTGATCTGAAAAGTCATATTCCGAGCTGTACTTCCCTTGAAGTAATAAGGCAAAGCGTTCGCCATAACCTGTACTGCCTCTGTGATTATCGTAAAACACCACATAGCCCTCAGCTGCCATGCGCTGAAGTTCAGCGGTAAATACCGGGCCATAGGCAAGATTCGGCCCACCGTGAATTTCCAAAATGAGCGGGTAGGTTTTCGAGCTGTCATAGTTTGGTGGCAGAATGTACCAACCTTGGATCTCTTCACCATCAATAGACGATTGATAAATAATCTCTTTCACTTCACCAAGCTGCTTATGGCCTAAAACGTCTTTATTCAGCGCTGTTAGCTGCTTCTCTTTTCGCGTTGTCACAAATAAATCCGCTGGGCGATCGGTCTGTCCCTTCGTGTAAGCCACGACATCGCCGACGGCGTGATAAGTGCCAAACACATAAGGTCGCCCTAACGTGGTGCCGCCAAGTCCCTTAGCAACCGTCTTCACATTCCCCGACAGCGATACCACGTCTACCTGCGCTAGACCGCGAACAGATTGCTGGAAATATACGTGCTTATTATCTTTCCAGTGAAAGTTAGAGACCGAGTTATCAATGTCTTTCGTTAAGTTTTGAGCATCAGTACCATCACTTTTCATCACGTACAAATAGCTATTTTTGTACATCACTTTTTCGTCATCGCGGCGAGCGTAAGCAATATACTTTCCGTCAGGCGATACGACAGGCGATGATTCGAGACCTTTGTCGTTTGTAAGTTGCTCGATATTTCCCATCATATCCACAGAAAAGATATCGCCCTCTACAGGCTCATATTCCCAGTTGTCACTGCGGTTGGCAGAGAAATAGATTTTATCGCCATCCGGAGAGAAGCTTAATTGCCCATTGTGGTGATAGTTATCTGCAGTGAGCTGTCGTGCTGTGCCTCCGTCAGCGGGAACAATAAAAATATGGGTGTAAGCGGGTTCAAGAATCCCGCGTCCATCAGCTTGATAGCGAGCCTTGGTGATATATTGAAAGTTAGGAGACCACTTTGCGCCGTCAGGCTTTTTAGGCATCTTAACGTCTAGTGGCTTTTCTTTGGCGTCCACGCTCATAGTAAATGCAATATATTTACCGTCTGGCGACCAGGTGATGTTGTTAGGGCTAGCGGTGACATTTGTAACGAGCGCCGTTTGACCCGTATCCATCCAGCGCACATACAGTTGAGGTTTACCTTCTTCGTTAGAAAGGTAGGCCAAACGGCTGCCGTCTGGTGACCAGCGAATAGAATAGTAACTCTTTTTCGATGAAAGTAAGGGACGGTGCGATTTTCCATCAACCGACGCTAGCCAGACGTTAGCTCGACTACTGTCTGACATAATGTCATTCGACCTGCGCACATAAGCAATATATTTGCCGTTTGGGGATACCTGAACTTCGCTCACATATTCCAAATTAAAAATATCTTCCGATTGAAAAAAGTGGTTGCTGTCGATAGCAGCAGATTGTTCTTCCGTGTTTGCCAATACGGTCGCAGGCTGGGTTAACGTGCCTAGGCTAAATAGTACAGCCCATATCGCCTGCCGTGTGCTCTTAGGCGGGTACCTATGATTTCTAATAAAAGACATATCTCACCTTAGTTTATTCGTTTTTTTACGTTCTTTTTATAGGGTGTTCACATTGACGTGATGCGTTTTACATTTCCATACTACAAAATAAGTTTAGCCAATAAAAAGCAGGGCGTGTTGAGCGACATTGTTAAAGCGATTAAGCGCAATTGAGAGACGCATTGCAAATCGTTGAATAGTTCGTTGCATCTTAGCGGCAAGGTGCTAAATTTTATTTAAGGCTTGAAGGTATAACCCGATGAATAATCCGCACGGCGAGTTTGAATGTGGCGTAACCGGTCAGTTGCTGATGTTCTCAGCGCGAGGCCCGTGGAATGACGAGACCATGCGAAATGGCGTGGTAAAGATGTCGTCCGACATTTCAACGTTCAAGCAAGGTAGCAAATGGGCACAATTAAGCTGCCTTTATGGTGAAAGCCTTATGCCCCCCTCTACCTTTGATATTTTTGTAAAGCAAACCCGCGTAAGAAAAACCCGCGGCCTTTCATTTCTTGCCGTGGTGATATTAGATACCGATATTATGCTTACAACCAAACACCAGATTTCTCAATGTTATGACACGGCTGAGGTCCCCTTTGGCTTTTACGATTGTGTAGACGATGCTTTAACAGAGCTGAAGCGTAAAGGTTATGACTTTAATCGGGATAACGCCGTGCACTTCTTTACCCGTTTTGACTTTACACGGAAAAAGTGAGTACTCAGTGGCGTTTTGCCCCCCTTCAAGCAAGGTCATTGTTCGCCTCAATATTCAGATAAAGGCAAAAAGCAAAAAGGAGAGCTCATGCTCTCCTTGTTATTTTAAGACTGCCATCCGCCTCCCAAAGCCTGATACAAATCGACCAGTGCGGCCATTTGCTGCTGACAGGTTTCTATAAACTCGCTACGCGCTTCAAGTGCTTCTCGCTGTGCAAGCAGCACTTCTAAATATTCACCATGAGCGGAAGAGAAAAGCCTATTGGCAATATCAATCGACTGTTCCAGTGAAGCAATTTGATGGCGCCTTGCTTCAGCACTTTTCTCCAAATTATCGAGCTTCGATAAACTGTTTGTTACTTCAGCTACCGCCGTTAAAACGGTCAGTTCATATTCGTAAGCCGCTTCAATTTGTTCGGCGCTGGCATTTTGGTAAACCGCTTCAATCGCCCTGCGGTTTATTAATGGCGCAAAAACATCACCAGATAATGAATATGCCAATGACTCAGGCACATTAAACAAGTAGCGACTATCAAACGCCGATAAACCTAAGCCTGCTTTTAGCTCAAAAGAAGGGTAGAAGTTAGCTTTAGCCACATCGATATTTAACTCTGCCGCCTGAAGTGTGAGTGCAGCTTGTTTTATATCCGGGCGATTGTCTAATAGCGCAGAGGGTACACCCACCTGCGGGCTAATGATTTCAGCACTAAGTAACACATTACTGTCTCTTTGAATGGGCTGTGGAGTGCGCCCCAACAACAGATTAAGCGTGTTCTCTTTTTCAAGAATTTCCTGCTCAATCAAGTAACGCTCACTCTCGTTTTTCTTCACTTCCGCGTTAAAGCGAGCAACGGGAAGCGACGACGCCCGTCCATATTCTTTCAACGCATTAATAGTGTGAATAACATTGCGCTGCAGCGAAATGGTTGAATCGAGGTTCTCTAGCTTGTTATCTAACGCCAGCAGTTCATAGTAAGTACGGGCAACTTCAGACACTAACTGGGTAACGAAAAAGTTCTTACTTTCTACCGACGCCAAGTATTCGAGTGAAGCTACTTTGGACGCATCTCTCAGCTTATGCCAAACGTCAATTTCCCACGACGCATTAAGGCCTAGCTTTAAGCTTGCCAGCGGGTCGGGAAATTCTTTGTCCTCCTTGATATTTAACTGTTCTTCTACTGCGCCTTCCCGGGTATATTCGCCAACCTTTTCGGTTTCAGCAGCTCCCCCCGCTGAGAGTCGAGGCAAATATTCCCCCTCCCGTGCGTAGACTTCATTCGACGCCCTATTAATGCGCTGAATTAACATGGACACCTCTTGGTTGTTCTTAACCGCCGTTTCCACCAGCGCAGAAAGTGTAGGATCGTTAAACCACTCACTCCACTGAATATTTGCTTGCGTACTCTCGTTAGCCCCTTGACCAGCCTGAGTATCCACTTGCGAAACTTTCGCGTTAAACTGCTCTGGCAAATCTAGATTAGGGTTTCGCGTTTCAATAGTAGGGATGGCACATGCCTGTACTAACAACGCACTACTCAGCGCTAACCATAGCGGCTTATAGGTAAATCGCTTTTTATTTGTCATCGCTTAGCACCTCATCGTTATAGTGGTAAGTTTCAGTAAGGGGGACATGATCTTCGTTTTTGATTAATGACTTACCTTCTTCAAATTTGGCGAACAAGTAGTAAAGCCCAGGAATAACCAGCACACCAAAAATAGTGCCGAACAAGGTACCGCCTAAGGCAGAAGCACCAATGGTTCTATTTCCTACTGCGCCTGCCCCCGTTGCAATAACAAGCGGAATTAACCCTGCTACAAACGAGAACGATGTCATTAAGATTGGACGGAAGCGCTGTTTGGCCGCGTCAACTGCCGCGTCAGCAATGGACAAGCCCTGCTGATTTTTTTGCACTGCGTATTCCACAATAAGCACGGCATTTTTACCGAGTAAACCAACCAGCATTACTAAACCAAGCTGTGCGTAAACGTCATTGGCCAGCCCCATACCCTTTAAAAACAGGAATGAGCCGAGAATACCGGTAGGTAGTGAAAGAATAACCGCAAAAGGTAGAAGCAGACTTTCGTATTGTGACGCCAGCACGATATAGACAAACAACAATACTACGGCAAAGATAACGATGGCCTCATTGCCTCGTTTCGCCTCGTCAAATGACAGGCCTTCCCAACCAATGTCGTATCCTTTTGGCAAGGTTGCAGCTGCTACTTCCTCCACTGCTTTTATCGCTTGCGCCGAGGTATACCCTACTGCAGGCTCTGCGCGAATTGCCGCCGAGGTATATAGGTTGTAACGCGTAATTTCATTAGGGCCTTGGGTTTTAATGAGCTTCATGAAGGCCGAATAAGGCACCATTTCACCCTCTTCATTTTTCACATAGTAATCCAATAAATCGCTGGGATAGCGGCGATATTCCGGTGCACTTTGTGTGTACACTTTGAAGAAATTATTAAAACGCGTGAAACCTTGCTCATAAGTACTACCAATAAGAATATTCAAATTCTCCATAGCAGCGCCTATAGATACTCCTTTCTGCATTGCAGCTTGGTTATCTATCTCAATTTTGTATTGAGGGTAATCGGCAGCATAAAACGTGAATAAACCTTTTAGCTCATCGCGTTTACCGAGCTCTTCCATGAAGGCTTTATTGATTTGGTCAAACTCTTGATAGTCGGTAGTGTTGGTTTTATCGAGCAAGCGGAATGATAACCCCGACGACGCGCCATAACCCGGCACCACAGGTGGTTCGAAATACTCAATAACTGCACCTAAGTGGTGTGTTTTAGCTTCCAGTTCTTCAATGATGCCACGTACCGATTGTTCACGATTAGCCCAGTCTTTTAGGTTAATCAAACAGGTACCCGCGTTTGAACCTCGTCCTTCCGTAAGAATCTCATAGCCAGCAAGTGAGGACACCGAAGAGACACCCTCAACCTCTAGCGCTAGGCTTTGCAACTCTCGCGCTACGGTATTCGTCGCTTCAAGGGTACTACCTGGCGGCGTTTGGATAATGGCATAAATCTGCCCTTGGTCTTCGCCAGGAATAAAGCCAGTAGGCAATGCCTGATTAACGCCAAAGGTACTTACCATAAATCCCGCAAGCAGAACAACCGTCACACTGCGGCGGGTAACGATAGCTTTGATAATGCCTGTATAACGGCCGGTTAACTTATTAAAATAACGGTTAAATCCATCAATAAACTTGCTTAATGGCGTTGCTTTTCTTGTGTGTAAATGAGGGTTTTTAAGCAACATTGCACACAGCACTGGGGTTAATGAAAGCGCTACAATACACGAGATGATAATTGACGATGCCATGGTAATGGAGAATTGGCGATAGAAGACACCCACCGGCCCCGTCATAAAGATAAGAGGCACGAAAACCGCCGTCATGACTAATGTAATTGCGATAATAGCTCCCCCCATTTCACCCAATACTTGTTGGGTCGCCATATAGGGGGTTAGGCTACTGCTCTCTTCCATTTTTGCGTGAACCGCCTCTACGATAACAATAGCGTTGTCCACCACAATCCCTATAGCCAGCACCAGAGCGAACAGGGTAATAAGGTTTATGTTCACTCCTGTGGCCTGCATACAGAAAAACGTTCCCACCAGTGAAACCGGCACAGCAAGAAGCGGGATCAGTGTTGAGCGCCAGTCTCCCAGGAAAATAAACACCACCAAGGAAACCAAAATAAAGGCTTCAAACAGGGTATGCAGCACTTGTTCAATAGAGGCATCTAGAAACTTAGACACGTCGTAGTTAATTTCGTATTTCATGCCTTCTGGAAACGTTTTTTCTAGTTCAGCCATGGTGGCTTTCACCTGAGAAATCACTTCGTTGGCACTGCTTCCGTAGTTCTGCTTAAGTACTATGGCAGCTGAAGGATACCCGTCTTTGTTTGAATAAATATCGAAAAATTCACTACTTAGCTCAACATCAGCAATGTCACCTAATTTGAGCAAGCGACCGTCGGAGTCGGCACGAATAATGATATTTTTATATTCTTCAGGCTCGTCGTAACGTCCTTCGTAAATAAGCACGTATTCTTTGGACTGAGCAGTAATGCCTGAGCTTCTGCCAAGTCGTCCCGGGCGTCCAATCAAGCTTTGCTCGTCTATCGATTCCATAATCTCATCTACAGAAACATTGTAAGCACGCATGCGATCGGGCTTTAGCCAAATTCGCATGGCGTACTGACGGCTTCCCAATATTTTTGCACTGGCAATCCCGTTTACGCGCTGTATTTCAGGGATAAGGTTGATATTGGAATAGTTGTACAGAAACTTTTCGTCCGCAGTTTCGTCCGTGCTATAAACGTTTATGTACATCAACATGCTGGGCTGAACGCGTTCTAACACCACCCCTTCTAACTGCACGAGCTGGGGCAGCCGATTCATGATCTGATCAAGCCGCGTTTTCACATTGATCAGCGCCTGATTCGGGTCCACATCTAAATCGAAGATAACTTGAATGGTGGCTTCACCCGCGCTGGTCGCATCCGAGACAATGTATTTCATGCCCGGTACGCCGTTGATTGAGCGCTCAATGGTCACCAGCGATGATTTCACCAGTACATCAGCACTTGAACCGGGATATGCCAGAGAAATAAGCACCCGCGGAGGCGCAATATCGGGAAACTGTGACGTGGGTAGGCTAAAAACCGATAGCACACCTAAAAATATGATCATCAGCGATAGCATAATGGCCATCACTGGACGTTTAATGAAAACTCCAAACATAGCGCCCCCTTACTCTGCGTGCAGTGACAGTTCAGCTAATGTTTCGCTGGCTGAAATGAGTTCAGGCTCTATCTCATCGCCATTAGAGACTCTTCTCAGCCCTTCAATCAAAATAGTGTCGCTCGGCGCTAAGCCGTCAGACACCAGATAGATGTTAGGGAGCTCTGCTGCGATATTAATGTGGCGCGTTGCTAACTTGTTCTCGCTATCCAGTACGTACACAAAGCTTTGATCGAGAATTTCGAATGTGGCTTTCTGAGGAATAACTAGAGCATCCGGATAGGCAATATCCACCATGACATTACCGGTCTGCCCATGTCTTAGCAGCTGATCTGGATTAGGGAAAGAAGCGCGCATTTCGATGGTACCGGTGTGATTATCAAAATCGGCTTCAATGGCATCTATCACGCCTTGATGCGCGTAAATACTGCCATCCGCAAGCTTTAATCGCACTGGCGTTTGCTTATTTGACAGGTTGCTTTGCGCGTATTTTAAATACTCAGATTCAGGTACATTGAAATACACCCACATGGTGCTGATATCAGATAGCGTGGTAAGCAACTCACCTTCATCGAGCAGACTTCCCGTTCGAGCTTCTAGTCGATCCATTTTGCCAGTGAACGGTGCTTTAACGTCAGTAAACGCTAGGTGGGTCTTCGCCAGTTCAACTTCAGCCTGTGCTTTTTGAAGCTGCGCTTCAATGACGGCAAGTTCGTTAGGAGAAACAATGTTTTGTTCAACAAGCGACTTGGTATTTTTGTACTCCATCTCAACCGCTTTAGCCTCAGCTTCAGCGCGGTGTAGCTCAGCTTCATACACGTTCGGCATTATTTTGAACATGGGCTGACCACGTTCTACCGTTTGCCCTTCATCAACAAAGGTCGATTGAAGATAGCCTTTTTCCATAGCTCTAACTTCAATATGTTGAATGGCACGTATCTGACTGACGTACTCTTTTATCAGCGTTGTGTCTTGTACGATAGGATGAGTAACGTTGAATTGAAGTTTTTCGTGATGCGCAGCATGTTCTTCATGTCCACAACCACCTAAAAGTGCGGAAACAATGCTTACTGTAAGAAGTGCTTTTTTGCTCATAATGTAAATTCGTAATAAAAGGCTAATCGTGACGTGCCTTGTAAAAAGGCAGCACGCCACTAGCGCGCGTTCAGCAATAAAATTCAGTGCTGAAAATTAAGCGCGCAAAAACATCCAGCAAAAAGGGCTGGCGCGTTGTTAGGAAAATCGAATTAACGTGTTTTTTAGTTCAGCAAGTCGTTGCGGGAACTAAAAAACTAAGCAATAGGCGGCGCTCGGGTTAACGGCGTAGCGTAGTTTAGGGATGTTTTGAAATGCCAGCGTGGACGCGGCTTCGTGGTGTCAGTGAAGGAATCCAACCCATAATCCAGCACAACGTTTTGCGGCGGGGCGGGCTCTTCTGGTGCACTTTCCTCAGTATCAAATTCAAATGAATATTCTGAAATAGACGCATCAAAATGATGCTTAAACGTGACTGGCTTATAATCGTGTTGAAGTCCAGATACGCAAGCAAATAACAACGCGATTAATGCGTATATGGTGTACTGCCTGATGTACTGATGATTATTCACCGATGATTATTCCAGAAATTCAATGATATAAGGAAATTAGCGGCAACATCCTACACAGACGACTGCGCTTTTACAAGAACCGGTATTGCTACTAAACGCAGGCAATAAACGGTTGCACGTATTTGTCACAAACAAACTCAGAATTCCTGAGTGTGGCAGTGTACGTCATATTTTTTTACTGCAAGCAATAGCGCATTTTGTCGGCATGTGTTTTCACATGGGGAATAACGATGGGCTTTTAGTTCTAGACAAAATTTTCCCCTTGTGACAAATCCAAAGTTTTGCTTAAGCTTTATTTAAGTTTTGAAAGTTATCTTGTGCTGCAAGTAGTACACAAGAGAACTGACTTTGAAATTTCCACGTTCGTTAAATTTAAACCCTTCATTAGCCAATTTTGTTTTTATAGCATCAGTCTTAATAACGCTGGTTTTCAACTTCCCTTTTATTTCAAATGTCTATCACGCTGTGTCGCCAACTAAAGTAGGCCAGTGGATATTTTTTCTGTCCGTTCCATTGTTGCTTACCTTTTTCAATATCATCGCCCTTAGCCTATTAGGCGCTATTTTTCTGCCAAGATTGACCGTGGCAGTGACACTGTTAGTCAGTTCACTTCTTTTATACGGTACGGTCGCTTACGGCGTGATATTTGATAAGAGTATGATTCAAAATGTGATGGAGACCAATTCTGGTGAAGCATTTGCCTATCTAAACTCAACGCTTTTACTCTTTTTCTTCTTGTTAGGATTGGTGCCCGTTGTTGCCGTCTTTAATCAGGAAATTAATGGAAAATTAGTTGCTAGAGTTAAGCACTTACTTAAGCTCAACGTATTAGCAGTGGTTGGAATAATAATTATCGCTGCTGGCCTTTATAAAGACTATGCTGCGGTGGGTAGAAATAACAAAGATTTGGCCAAGTATATTATCCCCTATGCATTTTACGATTCTGGCTACAAATATCTCAGAGACACCTACTTTTATCCGCCACTTCCTTACAAGGTACTGGACAAGACACCTTCCATAATAAATAGAAACAACGCTTTGCCTTCTACGACTGTACTGGTTGTTGGAGAAACAGCAAGGGCAGACAAGTTTGCCAGTAATGGCTATAGCAGAAACACCACGCCCTTTATGAACGACATAGGCGCGATAAGTTTCAACGACGTGACCTCATGCGGGACCGCTACTGCGGTGTCAGTACCCTGTATGTTTTCTCGGCTTTCAAGACAAAGCTATGATACTCGCCTTGCGGAAAGTCAGGACAATGTGCTAGATATTCTAAATAGAGCGGGCGCTGACGTGACATGGATAGATAATAATAGTAGCTGCAAGGGGGTGTGCAAAAGAATTGAAACGATTGCGTTCGACCCAACCCGAGACCCCACTCTATGTGACGGCGATTTTTGCTATGATGTTCTGCTTAACGAGCTTTTGAAAGACGTTTTGTCAAAACCAGCGACGAACAATAGAGTTATTGTTCTTCATATGATTGGCTCTCACGGCCCCACCTATTTTCGAAGGTATCCGGCTGATTTTGCTAAATTCTCTCCCGACTGCCCTAGAAGTGACATTCAAAATTGTGAATCGCAGGCGCTTATCAATACCTATGACAATACCATTGCGTACACTGACTTTGTCCTTGGTGAGATTGTTAATACATTAAAAAATGTGCCAAACGCTTCCATGCTATATCTGTCTGATCACGGTGAATCTTTGGGAGAAAAAGGACTCTATCTGCATGGATTTCCTTATCAAATTGCACCGCAAGAACAAACTCACATTCCTATGCTTTTTTGGGCGTCGAAGTTCGAAGATTCAGGCTACAGAAATTGTATTAAAAACCTAGCCAACCACCCTTACTCTCAAGACAACTTGTTTGACACATTGCTCGGTTTATCAAGTGTAAAGAGTATTACTTACCAACCTACTATGGATATCTTTAAACAATGCGAAGCCTAAATGAATCTAAACATGTCGTTACCCCCCCTGCGCATTTTGACCCAAACAACAAACCAAAAGGCGTACTTCGAGTGTTTAAGGCACTCAAGAATTCATTTCGTGCAGTTAGCTGGCTTACTAAGAACGAAGCGGCATTTAAACAAGAAGTAGGCTTAGCCGCTGTAGCCTTCGTGATACTTGCGTTTTGGTCAATTCCTTTTCTTGAACGTGCAATTTTAATGTCTTCCATTTTTTTCATTTTATTTGCGGAAATCATCAATACGGCCATTGAAGTCACCGTCGACAGAATAGGAACAGAGTTTCATGCCCTATCAGGGTTAGCAAAAGACTTAGCATCAGCAGGCGTTTTTCTATCCATCGTTATTGCCTGTGTGTTGTGGGCCGGCGTATTTTATAGCCACATATAAAGTTATTAGCCAAGAACTTAGCCTCCTAGAGGTATTCCTTTGGCGGGCTTACTGAGATGGGCTTACAAAGGTGAAAATATCGGAATACTGCAAAGGAACTCATAACAAAAAGAGCGCCATTAGGCGCTCCTTACAATCAATGTAAAAAGAGAGAATTAAGCTTTAGACGCTTGATAGATACCTTCAATCGCAGTGTCGAGTGTTGCTTCAAACTCTTCTTGAGATTGCTGCGCAGAAACCCCTTCGGTCAATGCACGAGAAAAACTCGCAATCATACCTTGGTTTTCCGCCAGTTTCGCGTTTGCTTCTTCGCGGCTATAGCCACCAGATAGCGCTACCACTTTAAGTACGCGAGGGTGATCGACAAGTTCTTTATAGAAGTTTGCTTCTGTTGGCAGCGTTAGCTTAAGCATGACTTCCTGCCCTTCATTTAGAAGGTTAAGCTGGGTAAGGATCTCTAATTTGAGAAGGGCTTCAGCTTCGGCTTTTTGTGGGCTATGAATGTCTACTTCTGGCTCGATAATCGGAACAAGACCAGCCGCTAAAATTTGCTTGCCTACTTCAAATTGCTGTGCAACAACGTCTTTAATGCCTTGGTGATTGGCCAGCTTAACAACGCTGCGCATCTTGGTGCCAAATACGTCTTGCGCTACCGCTTTGGCAAGCAGTGCATCAAGACCTGGCATTGGCTTCATTATCTGTACGCCGTTGCTTTCTTCAGCCAATCCTTTATCAACCTTTAAGAAAGGAATGACACGCTTTTTCTGCCACAAGAAGTGTGCAGTAGACATGCCTTCAATGTCTCTATCAAGGGTGTTTTCAAATAAGATTGCGCCAAGAACGCGCTCGCCGCTAAAAGGGGTGCTGGTGATAATGCGCGTACGCATTTCGTGCACTAGATTAAACATCTCTTCATCTGAGCTGTATTCAGATTCTTCGATGCCATATAAGCGTAACGCTTTAGGGGTACTACCGCCGCTTTGATCTAACGCTGCAATAAAACCGGTTTGCGTCTTCAGTTTATCCAACATTGCCTGCTGAGCTTGTGATGCCATTGCAACACTCCTTTTGTATATTACTGCCTTAATAGACAGGTGTAGGGTTTATTGTTATACCAATTCTATTAAAGATCTGTTTGTACCAGACACGGCATAGCTGCACCTTAAGCAAACACATCTGCAATAAAATGGGTATTTATGCCTGCGCACTTCACTGTTTCGCAGGTGTAATCGTTTCCGATTAAAAGGTCACGCTCAAAAATGCTGTTACTGAGCGTGACACCTATGGGGTAACGTTTGTACTAGGCCTTGGCTATCTTGAGCTTTAAGGCGCTGCGTTTACAAGCAGCGCTCAGGCTTATTTATTTTTTTCTTCTAGTACTGCTACCGCTGGTAATGTTTTGCCTTCCAAGAATTCTAGGAACGCGCCACCACCTGTTGAAATATAAGAAACCTTATCGGCAATTCCGTATTTATCAACGGCTGCTAGTGTATCACCACCACCTGCGATTGAGAATGCGTCGCTAGCCGCAATCGCTTCAGACAGCGCTTTAGTTCCAGCACTGAACTGTTCAAATTCAAATACACCTACAGGGCCATTCCATACAATAGTGCCTGCGTTTTTAATGATCTCTTCTAACGCTTTTGAAGAGTCTGGGCCGATATCAAAAATCATATCGTCATCAGCAACATCACTGACTACTTTTAGCGTTGCTTCGGTGTTCTCATCAAACGCTTTGCCCACCACTACGTCTGTTGGCACTGGAATATTACCACCATTCGCTTGCGCTTCATTCATCAACTGCGTGGCTTGCTCGGTGAGATCCATTTCTACCAGCGACTTACCGACATTGTGGCCTTGTGCTGCAATAAAGGTATTGGCAATGCCGCCGCCAACAATGAGCTGGTCGACTTTTTCGGCAAGCGTTTTCAATACGGTAAGTTTAGTAGATACTTTAGAGCCACCTACAATGGCAACCATTGGGCGCTTAGGATTATCCAGCGCTTTGCCTAGTGCATCTAATTCTGCAGCAAGTAATGGGCCAGCACAGGCTTTTGGTGCGAATTTAGCAACGCCGTGGGTAGACGCTTGTGCGCGGTGAGCCGTACCAAACGCATCCATTACAAAAATATCGCAAAGTGCTGCGTACTGTTTTGCTAGCGTCTCGTCGTCTTTCTTTTCGCCTTTGTTAAAGCGGACGTTTTCAAGAATAACGAGTTCGCCGTCAGCCAGTTCAACACCATCCAGGTAATCTTTTACCAGTTTAACCGGTACGTCTAAGGCGTCATTGAGGTAATCGACTACAGGTTGAAGAGAGAACTCGTCAGCAGGCTCGCCTTCAGTAGGGCGACCAAGGTGAGACATCACCATCACCGCCGCTCCCGCTTCTAGCGCTGCTTTAATGGTAGGAATAGATGCTCTGATACGTGCATCAGAAGTGACTTTACCGTCTTTTACCGGCACGTTTAGGTCTTGTCTAATTAGTACGCGCTGACCGCTTAAGGCCATATCGCTCATGCTTGGAATTGCCATTGTCTTTCCTATGTTAATTTCAATTTAGTAGAGCGTGTTTATAAACACACGCTCAAATTAACGGTGAAAGCTGCGCGGGCTGGTGCTACCAACCCTTGGCAGCATCAATGCTTTACTTTGCGTCGAACATCACTTTTGCTGTGTCGAGCATACGGTTTGCAAAACCCCATTCGTTGTCACACCACACCAGTGTTTTAACCAGTTGCTTGTGACTGACTCTTGTCTGTGTGCCATCTACAATACACGAGTGAGGGTCGTGATTGAAATCTACCGACACCAAAGGCTCTTCGGTGTAATCCAAAATACCTTGTAACCGCCCCGCTTTTGCATTGCGAAGGGCCTGGTTCACTTGCTCTATGGTTACCTTAGATTGAAGCGTTACGCTTAAGTCCATGGCAGTAACATTGATAGTAGGCACTCGTACCGCAATAGCCTCAAATTTACCCGCAAACTTAGGCAGAATGCGCTCTATACCGGCAGCAAGTCGCGTATCAACGGGAATAATCGACTGACTTGCGGCGCGGGTTCTGCGCAAATCTTCATGATAGGCGTCGATAACTTGCTGGTCATGCATAGAGGCGTGAATGGTAGTGATCGTTCCACTTTCAACGCCAAAAGCTGCATCTAGCGCTTGGATAACCGGAACGATGCAGTTTGTGGTACAAGAACCATTAGAGACTAATTTTTGTTCACTGGTCAACGTGTCTTCGTTGGTACCGAAAATGACCGTATTATCTAAATCTGGTGACCCGGGTGATGAGAAAAGCACTTTGCCAGCGCCTGCATCTAAGTGGGCTTGCCCGGATGCTCTGTCATCAAACTTCCCCGTACACTCAAGCACAATATCAACGCCTAAGTCTTTCCACGGTAGATCTTTAATATCGCTTATCGCGAGCAGCGTAATATCGTCGCCTGCGACATTAAGCGTGTTGTTTTCTAAGGCCACATCAAAACGGAACCGCCCGTGGGCGGTATCGTATTTAAGTAAATGTGCAATGCCTTCGGGTTTCGCAATGTCGTTAATGGCTACCACGTTAAATTCGTTGTTGCGCCCGCTTTCATAAAGCGCGCGCAGCACGTTGCGACCAATACGACCAAACCCATTTATGGCAATATTTACCATAGGCTTATCTGTTACCTCTTACAGAGACAGTGCAGCCTCTACTACAGCGTCAGTGGTAATGTTGAAGTGCTTAAACAGGTCGCCAGCAGGTGCAGACTCACCAAAGGTGTCCATGCCTACGATAGCACCATTAAAGCCAACGTACTTGTACCAGCTGTCTTTAGACAACGCTTCGACCGCTACGCGTTTAACAACATTAGAAGGCAATACGCTTTCACGGTAATCAGCAGACTGACGATCAAATACGTCAGTTGATGGCATAGACACTACGCGCACCGCTTTACCTTGCTCGGTCAGTTTCGCTGCAGCTTCAACGGCTAGCTGAACCTCAGACCCTGTACCAATAAGAATAAGCTCTGGCGTACCTTCACAGTCTTTAAGTACGTAACCGCCTTTAGCGATATCAGCCACTTGTTGAGCCGTTCTTTCTTGCTGCGCTAAGCCTTGGCGTGTGAAGATTAGTGTTGTTGGGCCGTCAGTACGCTCAATAGCAGACTTCCACGACACAGCAGACTCAACCTGATCACACGGACGCCAGTTATCAAGGTGAGGCGTAGCACGTAGCGCTACTACCTGCTCTACCGGCTGGTGCGTTGGGCCGTCTTCACCCAGACCAATTGAGTCATGAGTGTAAACGAAAATAGCAGGCTGCTTCATTAGTGCTGCCATACGTACCGCGTTACGGGCATATTCCATAAACATTAGGAAGGTTGCACCGTATGCTTTAAAACCGCCGTGAAGAGCAATACCGTTCATCATGGCAGACATACCAAACTCACGTACACCATAATAAATGTAGTTACCTGAGGCATCGTTCGCTTCAACGCCTTTGCTGCCTTCCCAAATAGTCAAGTTAGAACCAGCCAAGTCGGCAGAACCGCCGAGTAGTTCAGGAAGTAATGGGCCAAATGCGTTTAATGCATTTTGCGATGCTTTACGTGAAGCAATGTTTTGAGGGTTAGCTTGCAGTTCAGCAATAATAGCGTCTGCTTTTTCGCTGAAATCTGCTGGAAGCTCACCGTTAACGCGGCGTTTAAACTCTGCCGCAAGCTCTGGGTAGGCGGCTTCGTATGCTGCAAAAGCGTCGTTCCACGCGCTTTCTGCTTTTGAGCCTTTCTCTTTACCATCCCAACCCGCGTAAATATCGTCTGGAATTTCAAACGCGCCATGGCTCCAGCCAAGCTTTTCACGCGTGGCGACGATTTCGTCTTCACCTAATGGTGCACCGTGACACGACTCGGTACCCTCTTTATTAGGCGAACCGAAACCAATGGTGGTTTTACAACAAATAAGCGTAGGCTGCGCAGTATTCGCTTGCGCCTTTTCAATCGCCGCTTTAACTTGCTCAGCGTCGTGACCGTCAACACCGTCAATGACTTCCCAACCGTAGCTCTTAAAACGTGCTGGTGTATCGTCAGTGAACCAACCTTCAACTTCACCATCAATTGAAATGCCGTTGTCATCCCAAAACGCGATTAGCTTGCCAAGGCCTAATGTGCCGGCTAGTGAACAGGTTTCGTGTGAGATACCTTCCATCAAGCAGCCGTCGCCTAAAAATGCGTAGGTGTGGTGATCAACAATAGTGTGACCGTCACGGTTAAATTGTGCCGCTAGCACTTTCTCGGCAAGCGCCATACCCACAGCATTACTGATGCCTTGGCCTAGTGGGCCAGTGGTAGTTTCTACACCTGGCGCATAGCCGTATTCCGGGTGGCCTGGCGTTTTTGAATGCAATTGACGGAAGTTCTTTAACTCTTCAATTGGTAGTTCGTAACCTGACAAGTGAAGTAGAGAATACAACAGCATCGAGCCGTGACCGTTTGAAAGTACGAAGCGATCGCGGTTAGCCCAAGACGGGTTTGCAGGGTTGTGTGATAAAAAATCACCCCATAGTACTTGCGCGATATCAGCCATCCCCATTGGGGCGCCTGGGTGACCAGATTTAGCTTGTTGAACGGCATCCATGCTTAATGCACGGATAGCATTGGCGAGTTCACGACGAGAGGGCATGTTGTCTCCTGATTTATTTTGTATCTTTTAGTACCGCAGAAGTAAATTGGTTTGAGCACAGAGGAACACCAATAGTCTGCTATTACTTTACTTCTAGGCACCATTGAATGTGGGGGTATTCTTACCCATGCCACCTTTCAGTTCAATGGATTTTCATTGCCATTGTCGAAAGTAAATCCAAAAACATCAATTCAGCTTATAAAGCGCTTGGCGCTGCCGATTACCTTAAATACTGCAATCTCTTTGTTCTTTATCGAAATAACCCTAAAAGTGATCGGGTTATGTCAACTATTCGTAACGAAGAGACTTTTAGACGTCTAGAAGTAAAGACTGGTATTTATAACTTGTTTTAGTACAATATACGACTATTTTGATAATTTAACGCTTACGGAGCATTTATGGCCACGCATTTATTCACATCCGAGTCAGTGTCTGAAGGACATCCGGACAAAATTGCTGATCAGATCTCAGATGCGGTTCTTGACGCTATTTTGGAGCAAGATCCTCGCGCTCGGGTGGCCTGCGAAACGTATGTAAAAACCGGTATGGTTTTGGTAGGTGGTGAGGTTACTACCTCTGCATGGGTAGATATTGAAGAGCTTACCCGTAAAACAGTAAAAGAAATTGGCTATACGCACTCTGACATGGGCTTCGACGCCGATTCATGTGCAGTATTAAATGCTATTGGTAAACAGTCTCCAGACATTAACCAAGGTGTCGACCGCGAAAGCCTAGAAGAACAAGGTGCGGGTGACCAAGGTCTCATGTTTGGTTATGCCAGCGACGAAACTGACGTACTCATGCCAGCGCCAATCACTTATTCTCATCGCCTTGTTCAAAAGCAAGCCGAAGTACGTAAGTCAGGCAAGCTAGACTGGTTCCGCCCAGATGCGAAAAGCCAAATTACGTTCAAGTACGAGAACGATAAGCCTGTGGGCATCGACGCGGTTGTTCTTTCAACCCAGCACTGTGATTCAGTAAGCACTGAAACCGTGCGTGAAGCGGTAATGGAAGAAATTATTAAGCCAGTGCTACCAAGTGAATGGATTGATGCCAATACGCGTTTTCATATTAACCCAACAGGCAGATTCGTTATCGGCGGCCCTATGGGCGACTGTGGCCTAACAGGCCGTAAAATCATCGTAGATACCTACGGCGGTATGGCACGTCACGGCGGTGGCGCGTTCTCTGGTAAAGATCCATCAAAAGTAGACCGCAGCGCAGCCTACGCAGGTCGTTATGTTGCAAAGAACATTGTTGCAGCAGGTCTTGCTAAACGTTGCGAAATTCAAGTGTCTTACGCGATTGGTGTGGCAGAGCCGACATCTATCAGTATCGATACATTTGGTACCGGTGTGGTAGATGAGAAAACATTGGTTGCACTCGTGCGCCAACACTTCGACCTACGTCCTTATGGCCTAATTAAGATGCTAGATTTGGAGCGCCCAATTTATCGCCCAACAGCTGCATACGGTCACTTTGGCCGCGACGAGTTCCCATGGGAAGCAACAGACAAAGCTGAAGCGCTTAAAGCATCACTGTAGTTATATGTGTGCATAGGCGCGATTGGTTGTTGTAGCGCAACAAACACTAGCGCTTAATGAAGAAACGCCGTTCGATTTACGCACTTTCTGCGCGTTGTCGCCGGCGTTTTTTGTTTGCGAGACAACCGAAAAACAACGTGAATAACTAAAAATCACGCTTTATGTTTTCAAGGTTCAATATTTGGCCTATGATTTCACATTGTGCGTTTTATTTATAAAAACCTTCACCGATGATGTTTTACGCGAACGGTGGCAATGTAAACGTAGGGTCTTCCATGAATGTCATTTACGGTATTTCTCTTGTAGTTTTTATCCTATTAGCGTCTACATCAACGTCGGTATTCGCGCAAACCTCTGACATTCACCTAAACCCTATTCAATTTAAAAGTAAAAAACTTGCTCGATGGCAGCTTAAGAGCATGTATCGCGTTCAGTCGATTACAGAAACCCACTATTACGACAGTAGCTTTACCTATCCTGCCGGGTCAGAAGGGATGATTAGCGCCAGCCGACGGTTCGATACCTGGCTACCTCAAAAAGTTTATGCGACATATAAAACCAATAATACGGCTTTTCAACATTATGCGGAGTGGCTCTACCTACCTCATGATGAGGGAACCTTTACCCGTTTAGGCTGGTTACTTGGCGGTCGAGAAGGGTTGAACATGGCGGTTGAAATCGAACACCGACAAGTCGGAGAAGAGGAAAATATGGCGTTATCGCTGGGTGTAAATTATCTCTTTTAAACAGCGAACTATGCCCCTGTAAGTTCCAGCGTTTTTGCGTAGGTCTGCTGAATGAGCATCGCATCTGAACTTGCTCTGTGCCGCTTTACATCATACTCAGCGCTTAGGCAATTTTTGACGTCATGCCACATCTCCATTTGCCCTTCGCTCAAAATATAGTCTAAAGCGCGGCATGTAAAAGACATTTCCACCTGAGCAGCAGCGTAGAGTTTAATAAGCCAAGGATTGTCGACGACCCAACCGTCACTATAAACAACCGTATTGCCTAAAAAGTTGTTTAACTCCATGCATACGGTTAACGGCTCTTCCCCTCTTGCTTGCAACATTTGCTGTGATATTCCGTGTAATGACTCGGCTTTTTTATCCCAATGAACCCAAGAGGCAAAAGGTCTCAGTAATTTGCACCACTTTGCACCATCATAGCGCACTATTCCTATTTCAATGGGGTAACTTGCTGCACCAAAACCACTTGCTTCAACGTCAATGATGGTTGGCAGGGTTAATTTTCGCACTCGAACTCCAAACTACTGTTTATCAATGCTTGCAACACGGTCAAACACCATTAAATATGTCAGCACTAAACACATAAGCGTATTCACACCACCAAACTTTTTCAGTGACCTGTATAGTTTACATACAGATAACATAATACTAATAACTCTTAATGGTAGAATCATGCCATATTTGCCGTTATCGATATGATGTATATCCCATCCAGGCTCCGTAAGCTACGGATGTGCAGCCTCATTTTTATACTAAAGAATAATACAATTAAGAAAAAAGTAAGGACGCATTGCTATACACTTTTGTATGTGATTATTTGAGTATTCTATCTATGCGTTCAAAACTTCTTATATCGGCATTCCTTTGTCTTTCATCTTTGCTCATTGCGTGTCGCGCCACGCAAGCAGCTGAACCTCTAATAATAGGTGTTGATGCCGATTTGTCTGCGGTAGCGGTTGAGGGGGGCATAGCCATCACGCGAGGTGTTGAGCTAGCTATCGATGAAATCAATGCTTCTGGCGGCATTCTAGGTCGGGAAGTCAGAATAATTGCTAAGGACCATAGAGGAAACCCTTCTCGTGGCGTATTCAACATTCAGCAATTTTCTGAGATGCCGAATTTACTTGCTGTTGTTGGAGGCGTTCATACGCCGGTGGTCCTCGCTGAAATCGATGTGATACATCGTGAGAACATACTTATGCTAGTGCCATGGGCTGCGGGTACCTCGATTGTGGATAATGGACACGAACCCAATAATGTTTTTCGCGTATCCGTTCGCGATGCCGAAGCGGCCTCTGTTCTTATTGGTCACGCAAAGCAAAAAGGACTATCCAAAGTCGCGCTCGTTCTAGAACGTACTGTATGGGGGCGTTCAAACCTTGAGTCATTGCAGCAGGCAGCAAGTGCAAACGGCGTTTCAATTTCCTCAGTCCATTGGATAAACTGGCAGCAAAAAGACTTTTCTGAAGACATTACTGCCATTAAAAACGCGGATGCTGAAGGCATTATTTTAGTCTCTAATGTACCTGAAGGTGTGGTTGTGGTCGATGAAATGCTTAAACAGAATATTGCCTCACTACCTGTAATATCACATTGGGGTATCGCATCAGGGCAGTTTATTTCAGCACTAGCGAACCCAACTGGCGACTACGATATTTCAGTACTTCAAACGTTTCATTTCAGCCAACAAAAAAATAGCAAAGCTAAACAGCTTCTAGACGCTTACTATAAAAAATACGGATTAACAGACATTCATGCTATAAGCGGTGTAACTGGATTAGCTCATGCCTATGATTTGATTCATTTAATCGCTGCGGCTGCCGATAAAGCTGGTAGTATTGAAACAGATAAGTTGCGAAGCGCTTTAGAGTCGCTAGAGAATATTCAAGGCGCAGTAAAGGATTACCACATTCCCTTTACTGCTGACAGGCATGATGCACTGTGGTCAAAGGACTATTTTATGACTGAGTATAATAAGAAAGGCCAATTGGTAACGGTAGGCCAATAATGCTACATGAGCCTACGAGGTTACGCTCGATTCTCCTCTCAAGCATGATCCCGCGACTGGCATTGTTAATAACGGTGCTGTCGATAACCTTATTCGGGCTCTCTTTTCACTTTGTCATCAAACAGACCGACAATCTTCAACAGCAATCTGTGGATGGTCTTGAGCAAGACATTAACTACATCGTTAATGATACGACTCGACAGCTCGCTGACCTAGCGGCTAACGATATTATCATCAATGCTTTGGTTGACCTTGAACAGCGAGATAATTATCTCCCAATGTTCTTTCGCTCTTTAAACTTGACGCAAGCTGAAAGCGTGGAGTTTGCTCTTTTTGATTTTGCGGGTAATCGGATCATCGACAAAAACTGGCAGGCGGCATTGCCGGAATCGCTGAGCAACGCATGGCGACAGCAAACGTTAGGGTCGTCCAATACCTTTTCTTCGGTATCTAAATACGGCGTGCTAATTAGCGTCCCCGTTTTGCTTCAAGGCGTTGCTGAAGGTGCACTCGTGATGTACGTAGATAGCTTACAATCACTTTTGGCTCCCTATCCTCGTTTGACCAATCAGCTTGTTACCGATAAAGACGGTCATGTGTTATTTAGCAGTGAGCCAACACTCATTGCACCAGGGACACGCTTTTCTGACTTTAATGCCAGAGGTTATGCGATAAAAAAAGCGAGTTGGACAAACTTAAATCTTTATAGCGTTAAACCCACTACCACCGCTTACAGAGAAGTCGCGTGGACCGGTATAGTTTTAGTTACCATGATTGTAGGTTTTATATTCATCGTCCTGCATATGGTAAGCAAGACCGGCGCATTGGCGGAAAGGACGCTTTCGCAGCTCTACCAAGGAATTAAAAATACCCTTAATAGTGAAGATAAAAAACCGCTCATCGACACGAAGCAAATCGAAGCTAAGGAGCTTGCCGATATTCGTGAAGCATTCGACAAACTGATATGGGATTTAAGCGAAGTCTCTTTGTCTAACGAGCAGTTTTCTAATGTTTTAGAATCAATGGGCGACATGTTGGTTGTCGTCGATCAAAACAAAAATATTTTGCTTTCCAATAAACGATTTGACGATTTCTGCGAGAACCAGTACGGCGATAAGAAAAGTATTCTTAAATCGATCACTCAGAAACTGGCCTCGGTACAGAGCAATGAGCTAAGGCATTTTTCAATGAAGGAAGGGAAAGAGCTTTATATTCAATGGACGAAAACGTCGCTTTCTGATGCCAACGGTAATATACGAGGTGATATCTATGTTGGTAGTGACGAAACGGAACAGCGCTCGCTTGAAAGTCATGTCAAAGTACTCACGCATGCTATGGATGAGGCAACCGTTTCCATTATCATCTCTGACATTAAACGCATTGGACAGCCCGTCATTTATGTTAATAACGCATTTGAAGCATTAACGGGGTTCACACGTGACGAGATCATCGGAAAAAATTGTCGCGTCTTGCAAACTAATGAGACTGATTCAGAAGCGCTTAATAGCATTAGACACGCTATTGCTACTCGTGAACCCATAGAAACCACCCTCATTAATGCTAAGAAAGACGGTACGCCATTTTTTAACCGTTTGAACCTGACCCCGGTCAAAATAAACGGAGAAGTCACCCACTATATTGGGTTCCAGCAAGACGTGACCCAACAGCGTCAAACCGAAACCTATCTTCAAGAAGCAAGAGAAAAAGCAGAGGAATCTGCACGTCTGAAGTCTAGTTTCCTTGCAAGTATGAGTCATGAAATCCGAACTCCCATTCATGGTATTTCTGGTGTTCTTCAATTGCTAGCAAGTTCAGAACTCAGCGAAGAACAAAAACATTATCTGTCCCTCGCCAAATTCAGTATTCAGGGCTTGCTTCATATCGTAAACGATATTCTGGATTTTTCTAAAATTGAAGCGGGCCAGCTGCAAATCGAACAAAGCCCTTTCGACATCCTTGAATCACTCGAAAATCTGCAGCGCCAGTACGCCATAATGTGTCAAGAAAAAGGCTTAGAGCTTCATTTTCACTTCGACCTCCAAGGTTTTCACGTTGTTCGAGGCGATGATGTGCGCTTTAGGCAAATCCTATCTAACTTGCTCGGCAACGCCGTCAAATTTACCGATAAGGGCTATATTGAAGTAACGACGAGTATTAAACGAAATGCAGATGATACCCTTACCCTGTTGTGTAGAGTAAAAGACACGGGTATTGGTATTGCCCAAGATAAGCAGAAAAAAATCTTTGACGTTTTTACGCAAGAGGATCTGTCTACAACGAGGAAATTTGGCGGAACTGGCCTCGGTCTTTCTATCAGCAAACAGCTTTGCGAGCTCATGGGAGGTGAGATAAAACTCGACAGTATCAAAGGACAGGGCAGCACATTTTCGTTTTCTGTGGAACTTGAGAAAGCAGATGAAGATCTACTTACGACATCTTACTCCACAGCAACCCATAAGCAGGAAAAAGGAAAGAAATACAAAGTACTTATCGTTGAAGATAATGATATAAACCAGATTATTGTGAAGCAGCATTTGAGCCATCACACTACGCTAAGTGCTAAATCAGGACGTGAAGCGTTAGACGCCTTGCGTAAAATGAAAGTAACCTTCGATGTCATTTTAATGGATTGCCAAATGCCTGAGATGGACGGCTTTGAGGCAACCAAGCGGATTCGAGAGGGAGAGGCTGGCGCTCGATACGCAGATGTCCCAATAATCGCTTTAACAGCCAACGCGATGAAGGGCGATAAAGAACGGTGTGTTAGCGCCGGAATGGATGACTACTTGAGTAAACCTTTCGACGCAGAGGATCTCATTGAAAAAGTCGAATACTGGGCAACCATCGAGAAAATTACCACGGCGACTCCATTGCTTTAATTCAGTGTCTACGAACAACTAAACGCAGACTCACTTTGCGTTGGCTTTGCGTGCACAAGCATTAGCGTAAGCATAATAGCTTAAGGCGCTAACAGCTAAGATCGATTTGCCCATTTCCAATGGCGTATTTTAACGCCGTAAGAAAGTCTGACCGATTGAATAAAAAGACACAGGCAGACGAGCACCATACCTATCCACCCCACCGGGTTTAATACTTCGCCAATTAAGAAGATAGCAAATAACGTTGCAACCAGCGGCTCAATGAGCGTAATCAGAGTTGCTTTGCTAGCTTCAGTGCTGCGAAGGCCATAGCCAAACAACAAATAGCCAAGAAACATAGGCACTGTAGCCATGTAGAGTGAGACGCTAGTGTGAATAGTGTTTGAAAACAAGTTCTGGCCGGTAAACCAAAGGGATGGCAGTAAGACGACTGCTGCACAACCAAAGAGTCCGGCCATGGCGGATTTTGAATTAGCCCCAGCGTTTATGTGTTGTTTTGCAGCCCAAGAATATCCCGCGTAGGTTAACCCTGCTACTAGGCCTAACATAACACCGAGCACTTGCTGATTTTGAGACGTCGCTAATGCAAGGGTGTCCTGTGACTTACCGACGGCCAAAAGTCCGATGCCCATCGCGCCGAAAACAAAGCTTATAAACCACTTTAGCGACACTGCCCTTTTACCAATAAAGTATTCCAACAGTGCGGCAAACAAAGGCGCACTAGCAATAGACACCACCGTACCAATGGCTACGCCTGACAATCGCATAGAACTATAGAAGCTTAGTGGATAGATGGCTACACACGCACTACCAAACAGAAAGATCAGCGGTTGAGAAAAAAGAACTCGTGCATCGTTTTTAAGTGAGGTTCTGGCGCTAAGACAAAGCAATACGCCACCTATACCCATTGCAAATGCACCAATGGCAAGGGGACTGATTTCGGGTGCAAACTGAGCAGCAGTGCCGGTGGTTCCCCACAAAAAACTGGCGATAACAATGGCAAAACTACCTTTCACAGCATTCGTTGTCTTCACTGTTTTATCCACTGCGTTTTCCTTTTGTATGTTAAAACTTCCCGCAAAGCATCGGTTTGATAGAGCGTCCACCTTAAGCCTCTATCTAAGCGATATGTTCACGCAAAGTAGTCGCGTTTACACAGAAATCATACTGAGATTTTTGATATTGTATTTAACCTGTTAGACGTTTTTTTTGACCTTTTAGACGCATACTTTAAACACAATCAAAATTAACACACGGCAAAAAAGCGATACCCACCTCAACCTCTAGTACCCTCGCTGAAACACATTTATCTCAACACACTGAAATTAAAATCATTTTTAAAAATTGAGCCCTTGCCTGATAGCAAAAAAGAACCAACCTGAATGGCGTTATGTTGAATAGAAAAATATACCGTTTGGACGCAGTACGATTTGCTTTTCGATAATAGGGTTGCCAGCGACAATGCAATGGCTCAGAACTGGGGGCAAACAGATGATAACGTTGAACAGATCATTGTAACGGCACCGCACCGCATAGAATTCATTGGAGACATGTCTATTTCAATCAACGCACAACGTTCCGCTATCTCTTTTAGTAACGGACTGATAAATCATCCCTGCCTGAGGGAATATGCTTTAAGGTTGAGGTTTCACCCATAGCTACTTATAGCTACTTTAAGAAGCGCTTGATAAGCGCAAACAAGGAAAAGAGTGGAGTTGGCCGTAAGCCGGGTTCTGTCGTGGGCAACCATTCCTCTAGATCAGCAATCACTCACTGATTCAAGCAACCTACCCGATCCCCATGCGGGCCACACGTTGAGGGATCCTATTTGGTCTTGCTCCGGGTGGAGTTTACCTTGCCACACTCTGTTACCAGAGGTGCGGTGCGCTCTTACCGCACCCTTTCACCCTTACCGGCATGTAAACATGCTTAGGCGGTCTTCTCTCTGCTGCACTTGTCGTCGGCTCGCGCCGCCCAGACGTTATCTGGCACCCTGCCCTTTGGAGCCCGGACTTTCCTCCCCTTTCTTACGAAAGCGGCGATTGCCTGGCCAACTCCGCGGCGCATTCTACATGAACTGCCTAGCAATAGCACCCTATTCCTACTCACTATAAAAGCACTGCTCTACCACATTTTTGTCAAGCATCTGGGTGATGATGAAGATTTGGTCCCTCACTTCAAGCTTTGTACTGCCTTTGGGGATAAGTGTTTGCTCCCCCCTCGCAATCATCGCCACCACCGTATTTTCTGGTAAACCTAGCTCGCTAATAGTCTTGTTAAGAGCGGGTGAGTGCTTAGATACCTCAATTTCTATGAGTTCACGTTTGCTTTTTGCCACCTTTACAATTTCAAGCGTATTGGATGCTTTAACTTCATCTTCTAGCACCAAACCTAATTTGCGGGCGGCATAGGGCAGCGTTGAACCTTGCAATAACGCAGAAATTAAGACGATGAAGAACACCACGTTAAAAATGAGCTCGGCATCCCAAATATTAGAGGGAATATAGCCAGTATAATGGGGACAGAGCCACGCAAGCCTACCCATGATGCGCACTCGTCAAGGGCGCGCATGCGCGCCCACATCAGGGAGTCCTGTTAATACTGCTACCCTACCGCGTTTCTTGACGAATGTATTGAGATACACATGCGCTGTAGCACATTAAAAATCAGGACTCGGCCGCCTAGGGAATGTGCGACAACGAGGCCTTGATCTCTTCTGCCGTAGGTTTCAACTGCGCTTTACCCTGTCTTTCTCGTCTTTTGCCTAATAAATACAGCAAGGTAGAGGTAATGAACAAGGTTGATGATGTGCCAATTACGACAGCAAAGACCATGGGAACAGCAAAGCTCTTTACTGCATCGCCACCGAAAATAGCCATGGGCAACAGCGCTAGCAGTGTGGTCACGGAAGTAAAGACCGTGCGGCTTAACGTACTATTAACGGCTTCATTAATGGTATCCGCTAATGGCTTATTTGGATCTAAACGCAATAGTTCGCGGATGCGATCAAGCACCACCACCTTGTCGTTTATAGAGTAACCAATCAATGCTAACAATGCCGCGACAGCCGTTAGATTAAACTCGATGCCCGTTAGCGCGAAAAAGCCTATGGTTTTGGTTAAGTCGAGCAGCACAGTGAGAAGCGCAGCCGTTGCAAAGTGCGCTTCAAAGCGCGCCCACAGGTAAACCAGCATGCCTCCACCCGCTATCAGTAGCGCCAAAATCGATAACTCAGCGAACCCGCCGCTAACTTTAGGCCCAACCATATCAACTTTATCAAAGCTTACATTACTGTCTGCCAACGAAATCGCACGCTTTAGCGCATCAGTGTGCGTTAGATTTGTGCTGTTATCACTACGACTTATATGGCTTTCCTTTGCAGTATCTACGGTTTTTTCAAGCACGGGCGCACGTAATAAATAGTGATGCTCACTGCCGTATTCCTGAATTGCAATGTGATCAAAACCACTGCTTTGAATGACATCCCGCAGTTCATCAGTAGAAAGGCTTGGCGCGGTCAGTTCAAGCATAGTGCCGCCGGTAAAGTCGACGCCATAGTGCAACCCGGGTTTGGCAAACAAGCCTATTGAAAGCACCGTAAGCACCACCGAGATAGTGAGGGCAATATTCCGCTTGGCCAGAAAGTTAATGCCGCTAAGGGTATCACTTAAACGTAGAAGTGGTGAGGTGAAACGTAAAGGCAAGCGCTGCTTCGTGCGATCTCGCATATGCTTAGACTTGACGACGTTCATCATCAACATCTTAGTGAGCGCCACCGCAGTAAAAACCGAAGACATAAGGCCAAGGGCAATAGTGATGGCAAATCCTTTAATGGGACCGCTTCCGAACATAAACAACAAACTGACCGCTATCAGCGTGGTGAAATTTGAATCGACAATAGTTGCGAACGCTTTATTGAATCCCACTTCTATTGCACAGGCCGCCGGACGCCCTTTTTTGCTTTCTTCGCGAATACGTTCATTAATCAAAATGTTTGCGTCTACCGCCATGCCCATGGTCAAAATCAAGCCAGCAATGCCCGGTAACGTCAGTGTGGCGCCAAACAGGGTCAATGCGCCAAATACCAGCGCCATGTTGATACACAAAGCAAAACTTGCGATAGCGCCCCACCTACCGTATATCGCCACCATAAATGCCAATACCAGTAACGCACCTGCAACGCCACTTTTCACACCAGTTTGAATTGCATCGCTGCCTAAATCAGGCCCCACCGTACGCTCTTCTATAATGGTAAGTGGCACAGGTAGTGCACCGGTTCGAAGCATAAGTGCGGTATTACCCGCCTCGGGCAGCGTAAAGTTACCGGTTATTTCACCGCGACCTCCTGGGATAACACTATTAATAACGGGGGCTGTCACCACGTTGTCGTCAAGGACGATAGCAAGCACACGGCCGATATTGTCACGTGTCATAGCGGCAAACTGCTTGGCACCTGCACTGTCTAACCGAAACGTCACTACTGGCTGGCCATTTTCACTGCTTAAGACACCAGCCGCATCAGTAATGTGTTCACCTTCTAGCGCCACTTTTTGCTCTAAGCGATAGGTGTTCCCCGCCGCATCTTGCCTAACCATTACCTGTTCAGACTGGCTGTTCGCGGCCCAGTGAAAGGTCATTTGTGCGGTAGTGCCCAATAATTTTTTAACTTGGGTGGGGTCAGACATACCCGGCATCTGCACTAAAATGGCGTCTTTACCCTGTAAGGTCACGCTGGGCTCAGTAAGACCGGTTTCGTTCAAACGCTTTCGCACTACTTCTACACTACGGCTTAACGTGTCTTTTACTAATTGCTCGGTATACAGGGTGTTAAGGGTAAGAGTGACGGTGTTCTGCTTTATCGAGACATCAAGTGCGCTTGACCCGTTTGGCTGAGCAGACACTTGATACGCTGTATCTTTTACCGCTCTTGCATCATCTGCACTATGCAAAGTAAAAACAACGCGACCACGACTCTCACTTCCAGTCTTATGGGAAAGTGAATGAGACGTTTTTGTATAGCGTATGTTTTGATTGCGCAACTCGCTAAACAAATCACTTGAGAAACTGTTGAATTGCTTTTCAAACAAGGCATTGGTGTCTGCAGCTAGAAGCAGATGTGACCCACCTTGTAAATCTAAGCCTAAAGATAGCGTGGAAGTGGTGTACCACGCGGGTAATTGCTGTTTTATAGATTGTGGCAGTATGTTGGGCGCAGCGCTGAGTAAACCGAGTATAACGATGAGCACATACACAAAGCCACGAAATGAAAATCGTGCCATTTTAAAATCCTGAATCATTAATTTTTAAACGCCAAAATGTGCTACAACACAAACGTGCTGGCGCATTAAGGAAAGAAGAGAACTAGCTCAGGAAGAGAGGTGGGCCGCGAGAGGGTTGCCGGTAATGTGGACGAGTACGGATGGCAACGTATGTAAAGCACAAACACAGCGTGATGGTGAGTACAATGATCCCCAAACCTGGTTCAACAACGGCCTCAGGCCCATCGCTTTGCTCGTCACTGTTTTCTAATTTTGTCCCTGTAAACCGCAACGAGTAGCTCTTGCCCGCATAGTTAAATTGGGCGAGGGGTGACTGCTGACTTACCTCAATGTCTTCATTAATTTGACCAGTTTGAAAGCTCGCACTGAGAATGAGGCACGAAAGTACCCATGCCAAGAAAAGCGGCATGTAGGAAGAAAACCCATGGCGAAAATCAGATGCTCTCAATGTAGTGAAGTACTTATATCTTAGTAAAGTCGTGTGTTGCATCACACACTGTGCTAACGCAGTGATATGAGGGTTGAATATACGTTAATCAATACTGCGAGTAATAAGATTATTGTTTAAGTGCCTAATTTTTGGGATTTACACTTCTCTTAAACGCTTCTTCTTGTAAGTTTAGTCACTTGGATATAAGGTGATTTTTTATGCTGTAAACATTAATTGGCAATGGAGCCAAAGCATGACGATTACTGTAGGGATAACACACCATACTGAATACCACTATGATAGAAGTATCAGTATGTCGCCACACACCTTCCGCCTTCGGCCCGCCCCACATAGTCGAACGCCAATAAAGAGCTATTCTTTAAAAGTTTTTCCTGAAGACCACTTTATAAACTGGCAACAGGATCCTTTTGGCAATTACCTAGCCCGAGTCGTCTTTCCCGAAAAAACAAAAAAATTCTCGTTTACTGTCGACTTGGTCGCTGAACTTACGGTGATTAATCCATTTGATTTCTTTTTAGAATCATATGCAGAAACCTATCCATTTAATTATGAGACACGACTTGCCCGAGACCTTGCGCCTTATCTCGAGAAAGAAACAGCATCTGACGTTTTTTCCACGTTAATTAATGAGCAAGTTCCAGACGAACCCGTTGCAACGGTCGACTTTTTAGTCGCGGTTAATCGGGGGGTATACGAACTTATCGAATATGGTGTTCGCATGGAGCCAGGCGTACAAAGTATCGATGAAACCCTAGAGAAAAAAGGAGGGTCATGCCGAGACTCTGCATGGTTGTCTGTACAAATGTTTAGACACCTAGGTCTTGCTTCGCGCTTTGTATCTGGTTATCTGGTTCAGCTAGCCCCAGATGAAAAATCTCTCGACGGCCCAAGTGGACCGGAGAAGGATTTTACCGACCTGCATGCATGGTGTGAAGTTTACGTTCCGGGGGCAGGATGGATTGGACTTGACCCGACCTCTGGCTTATTCGCAGGCGAGGGGCACATTCCTTTAGCCTGCACTCCTGAGCCAACATCGGCAGCGCCGGTCACAGGGGCCATCGACAAATGTGAATCTACGTTCAGCTTTTATAATAGTGTACAACGTCTTAACGAACCGCCTCGGGTAACAAAACCCTACAGTGATGCACAATGGTCGGCTATTGATAGATTAGGCACAGTCATTGACCAGCAGCTTAATGAAGCCGGGATCACGCTCACCATGGGTGGCGAGCCAACCTTTATTTCCATTGACGATATGGAGAGTGAGCAGTGGAACACCGCTGCTGACGGAAAAGAAAAGCGGGAACTCGCGCATACTTTGTTTATGAAAATGGTGGGCGCTTTCAGTCAAGGTGGGTTCAGGCATTATGGCCAGGGTAAATGGTATCCTGGAGAGCCGTTGCCCCGCTGGCAATATGCAAGCTATTGGCGAAAAGACGGCACGCCTATTTGGTCAAATGAGGCGCTGCTTGCCGACAAAATTAAGCGCTCTTCCAATGCAACGCCCGACGCTGAGGCTTTTGCGAACCACCTTTCTGTAGCGCTAGGACTTAATGAATCTGTTGTTGTTACTGCCTATGAAGATGTGCTCTATCACTTGTGGCAAGAAGGGAATTTACCCAAAGAGCCGTCACCCGATGCCCCCGAACTCCTTGATGCAATGACTCGCAAAGGCTTTTTAGCCAAACTGGAACGAGGCTTAGATAAGCCAGTGGGTTTCGTGCTCCCTCTCACCTACGACACCGTTTTTGAAGGATGGCAAAGCAACCTTTGGTCATTCAAACGCGGGCATTGCTTTCTGCTTCCCGGCGACTCACCAATGGGATACCGCTTGCCATTAAATAGTCTCGGTAAGCCAAAACAGATATACGAGCGGGACCCTGCTGATATGACGGATTCATTGACGTCATTAAAAAAACAACGCGGTTACATAGGTCAAGAGTCAGTATTAACGGCACTTTGTATTGAAGTTCGCGATGGTCAACTTTGTATTTTTATGCCACCTGCCAGTCATTTTGAACATTACGCTTTACTCCTAAATGCTGTAGAAGTCGTTGCTGAAAAATTACAAACTCCCGTTGTATTAGAGGGCTATACGCCGCCTTACGACAGTCGTGTAGAAAAATTTGCTGTCACACCTGACCCAGGTGTCATTGAGGTTAATGTCCATCCGGCAACAAACTGGAAAACCCTCGTTAGCAACACTCACGCGCTGTATGAAATGGCCAAAACTTGTCGGCTTGGTACAGAGAAGTTTATGCTCGACGGTCGTCATGCAGGCACCGGCGGGGGCAATCATGTAACAATGGGCGGTCCCACCCCCCTTGAAAGCCCGTTTTTAAAGCGGCCCGACATACTTCGAAGCTTTATTACCTATTGGCAGCACCATCCAGGGCTGTCGTATCTATTCTCAAGTTTATTTATAGGCCCAACCAGTCAAGCCCCGCGTGTAGATGAAGCGCGCGATGAGACCCTGTATGAGCTTGAAATTGCGTTTTCTCAAATTCCAGACGGCGAAGTACCAGCGCCATGGCTCGTAGACCGTTTGCTAAGGCATTTACTTACTGATTTGACGGGAAATACCCACAGAGCAGAATTTTGTATCGATAAGCTATTTAACCCCGACTCCCCTACCGGCCGTTTGGGTATTGTTGAATTTCGCGGCTTCGAAATGCCACCCCACGCGCGAATGAGTTTAATGCAAATGCTACTGCTGCGTACGCTTCTTGTTTGGTTTTGGAAGCAGCCCTACAAAAAGAAACTAGTAAGATGGGGGACTGAGTTGCATGACCGGTTCATGCTACCTCATTACGTTAGACAAGATATTGCAGAAGTGTGTAGTGACTTAAACGCGGCTAACTTTCCAATTAAGTTAGAGTGGTTTGAACCGTTTTTTGAATTTCGTTTCCCTCGCTGCGGAAGCCGCGAAGTGGGCCAAATCAAACTGGATTTATTCAGTGCTATTGAACCTTGGCACGTGCTGGGCGAAGAAGCAACCGGCAGCGGCACTGCCCGCTATGTTGACAGTTCTCTAGAGCGGGTTCAGCTTACCGTATCGAATATGCATACCGACCGATATATTGTTTCTTGTAACGGGCGCAGACTGCCATTGAAAGAGACGAATATTCGGGGTGAGCATGTCGCGGGAGTTCGTTTCAGAGCGTGGCATCCTGCATCCGCTCTGCACCCGACCATTGGTGTACACGCGCCATTAGTGTTTGACGTATACGACACATGGTCTGGCCGTTCATTAGGCGGCTTTACCTATCACGTTAGCCATCCTGGTGGCCGCAACTTTTCGACGGTGCCCGTTAACGCATTTGAAGCTGAAGGAAGACGTATTGCGCGCTTCTGGGAGCACGGTCATACACCTTCATTCAAATCAAGCGCGTTACCGGAGTGGTCGCCTCACTTAGCGACCCAGCATGTTGTCAATCATGAAGGTCAGAGTGACTTTGATCTGCCTTTGGAAGAAACTGAGAATGAAGAGTATCCGAATACACTGGATTTGCGTCGACCTCCTACTCTATAGTTTAGGTGATTATTAAGTTTATGAGTGAAGATTTCACCATGCCAGAATGGCTAAACAGCTATACCACTTCTAGCACGCTTCCCGATGAGAATAAGCGTCTTATCAACACCTTATTCTCTCGTTTATCTGGCCTCAACAGTGAGGAAGTCTCCTTCAGGGCAAACGAAATCCGCAGACTTATGCGAAACAGTGGCTTTGCAGATATTGACGAGCAACAAAACTGGCAACTCGACCCCTTACCCATGATGGTTTCAAGTCAAGATTGGGAGGTGATAAGCCGTGGAATTGAACAGCGGATGTTGCTTTTAAACAAAGTATTAATCGACCTTAATGGCGACCAAAGCACACTGACTCACGGCATTTTCGCAACTAAACACCTAATGCGACACCCGTTTTATCTTGCAGACACGCATCAAGTTCCCTCACAAAATCAGGGGGTCTTTTTAAATGCTTTTGATATTGGACAAGATGCTAATGGTGAGTATTTCGTACTTCATGATCACTGCCAGTTTCCTCGAGGTCTTGGACTCTTACTCGAAAACCGTATTGTCGCAAGAAGGGTCATGAGTGAAGAGTTTACTGAATGTGGCGTGCTGCGCATCGCAGGCTTCTTCGAACAACTCCAACGGGCAATTTCTCAAGAAACTGCCGCATTAACCGATCCGCGCATTGTTATTTTGTGTCGAGGCCCAGATGATCAGTATTATTCTGAGCAAGCCTACCTCGCGACATATATGGGCTATACCCTTGTCCGCAGTGCAGATTTAACGGTAAGAAAAGGCCAAGTTTGGCTTAAAGCACTTGATGGTTTGCGCAAAGTCGATGTGATTTTACGCTGGATTGAAGATAGGTACCTAGACTCGCTAGAACAAGTTGATTATTCAGCATTTGGAATACCGGGGCTTATTCATGCAGTTCGGTCACAAAACGTGGTTTTGCTGAACCCTTTAGGCAATGGCGCGATACAAATACCGGCTATTCACAATAATTTACCTCTTGCCGCCAAGCATTTAATAAATGAATCTCTTTTATTGCGCCAACAGGAAACGTTTCCCATTGACGCTTTAGAAGAGCAAAATTGGGCAGGCTTCGAACTGCGAAGTTATATCGACCCAGCGTTGAAATTCGATGGCGAGAAAGACAGGGCCGCGATTGCTAAGTTAATCAACCAATTACCACCTGAAGACCTCTACTGGCGTAAAAAGTTAATACTTTCGCAGGCGCCTTTTTGGCACGAATCGGGGGTAGTGAGTAAGCCTGTCATTATGCGGTGTTACGCCCTTCTTTCACAAGGCCAGGTATTCATATTGCCTTCTGCAATGTGTTTCACTCCTCGCGCAGTGCGCGCCGATGGTAAAATGGACATAAAAGACACATGGGTGGAGACCATTGGCCCCCCTCAAGGCCAAGCACCGTCGATTCCTAAGTCTTTACAGTCAAACGCCGACTTAGCTCTCGTTGAAGGGTTGCTACCTAGTAGAACGGCCGAGAACTTGTTTTGGTTGGGCTGCGCGGTCGAACGTAGCGAGAACGTTATCCGCTTAGTCAGGGTATTTATCGACAAGTTTACCGAACTGGCTATCTATCCAGATGAAGCGCACAGGAACGCCCTGCTTCGTTTTAAAATGGGGATTGAAAATCAAGCACTCATCTACCCGTACCAATTTTCCGTTCCCTCAGACTTAGCAAACCCTGGAGGAGGATTTAAAGAGCTGGTTGTCTCCTTAATTAACAGCAATCAATTCGTCGGTGGGCTCTTTAGTAGCATTACCATGGTTGTGCAGAGTGCCCTTCAGGTAAGAGAGCTACTTTCTTATGATAGCCTGCGTATCATCGAAAATTTAGAAGAAGAGATCTACAACTTTACCTTAATAAACGAGCAAACTCCCACTCACCGATTGCAAACGATTCTGGATAGACTAATTGGGCTCATCATGGCCTTCAATGGTTCTATTCAAGACAGTTTATCTAAAAGCAACGGCGCCTTTATGATAGAGATTGGGAAGCGTTTAGAGCGCAGTAATCAACTCGTTTCTATGATTCGAAATCTATTGCAGTCTCCTTTTCCAGAAGCCGAACAACAAAATGTATTAGACATTGTGTTGGTAGCACAAGTTAGCGCGATTACCCATAGAAGGCGGTATCGCGCATTTCAGAGTATAGAGACCGGGTTAGAACTTCTTTTACTAGACGCCGAATACCCCCGTTCACTGGCCCATCAGATACAGAAGATTACTGAACTATGTAACAGTCTTCCTGTGAAAGCCAAGCCTGGGTTCCTCAGCACTACAGAGAAAATTTTATTGCAGCTCAAAGCAAGCTTTGCCTTAGCGGACAGATATACACTCACCATGACGAATGCCGATGCTTCATCCGGGTTAGCGTCATTGTTGGACAGCGTGACGTCACATCTTCAGAAGTTTAGCGAAATGATGCAGACGCAATACTTTAGCCACACTAAACCAGCGTCTCAGTTACATTGGTCTGGTATTGGAACACCCACACCTCAAATTATAGAAAGCCCTACTGCTTCACGCACCGACTCAGCCGCTGAACCTTCCAGCGACCATCATCAAGATGAGGAAGGTAAATGAAATACAAAATTCAGCATATTACGACTTACAAGTATTCGGATAAAGTCAGCTTGACCCAAAATCATGCTCGACTTATCCCTCTTAATACCCTCAATCAAAAGCGAATTAGCGCCAGTGTTACGATTATTCCAAAGCCAGACTATCAGTCTGAGTTTAAAGATTATTTTAATAACACGGTGACTGTGTTTGAAATTCCTACCTTGCATGAAGAAATGCAGGTGATTGCTAGTAGTGAAGTAGAGATTCAGGGCGCCCCCTTACAGGGATTGTTTGCCCACAATACACAATGGGAAAGCGTTCGGGATCAGATTCGCTACCCGACCGACAAGTCGATGTTAACTGCGCAATACTTCAGTATTCCAACGCGTCTAACCCAAGCAAATACGGCGATACACGAATACACGCTTGCCTCATTTAAGCCCAATCGTCCTATTGTGGAAGCTTGCGACGAGTTGATGGATCGGATTTTTAACGACTTCACTTTCGACCCGTCATTTTCCACAGTTAATACACCTGTCAGCCACGTATTTGAGCATAAACGAGGTGTCTGTCAGGACTATGCACACCTTACACTGACATGCTTACGCAGTATCGGGCTCGCGGCTCGCTATGTAAGTGGGTATATCGAAACCATCCCACCGCCGGGACAGGAAAAACTTACTGGTGCTGACGCCACCCACGCTTGGGTTGCGCTGTTCGTGCCAGGCTCTGGTTGGATTGACTATGACCCAACCAACAATTTGAAACCCTATGACCAGCACGTTACGTTAGCTGTTGGACGAGATTTTGCGGATATCACTCCACTTAAAGGCATTATGTTTGGTGGAGGAAATCAGGTTTTAGATGTTTCAGTGGATATGAATCGGGGATAATAAGGAGTGTAGTTTGAGTAACCAAAAGCAAAGTCAGTCATTTTCAAATGCGGTAGATTTAAAGCACTGCAATTTTTCCGAATTTTATGACGAACTGATTGATGAGAATGGGGTGGCACGCCCGCACGGGGCGCCTTTGATAGATTATTTATCACAACTGTCTGAAGAAGAACTTAAAAACGCACAGAACGCCGCCGAGTTGGTAGTTAAAGAGATGGGAATAACCTTTACCGTCTATGGCGAGGGGAGTTCTATAGACAGAGCATGGCCCATTGATATTATTCCTCGCATTATTTCTAATAAGGAATGGCAGCGTGTCGAGAAAGGACTCAAGCAAAGAGTCAAAGCGCTCAATATGTTTATTGACGATCTCTACCACGATCAAAATATTATAAAGGATGGCGTTTTTCCAAAGGCCTTAATCGACAAGTCGGTTAATTTCCGTAAACAGTGTATCGGCATTTCGCCGCCTAACGGCATATGGGCCCACATTTGCGGTTCTGACCTCGTAAGAGACAGAGATGGCACTATTTACGTGCTCGAAGACAATCTTCGCGTACCTTCTGGCGTGTCTTACATGTTAGAAAATCGCTCTGTGCTCAAGCGTGTTTTTCCCGATATGTTCGAAAAGATGGATATTCTGCCGGTTAACGATTATCCCTCGCAATTATTCGATATGCTTTCTAGCTTGTCTCCTCAGCAGGATGAAAAACCTGAAGTCGTGGTGTTAACGCCGGGGATATACAACTCAGCCTATTTCGAGCACTGCTACCTTGCGCAAGAAATGGGGTGCGAGTTAGTAGAAGGCAGCGACTTAACGGTAGAGAAAGACGATTGTGTCTACATGAAAACCATCAAGGGGTTGCGCCGTGTTGATGTTATTTATCGGCGTATTGATGACATGTTTATAGACCCAGACGTATTCGATCCAACATCAATGTTAGGCGTTCCCGGAATTATGCGTGCGTGGAGTAAAGGTAATGTCACCTTAGTTAACGCGCCTGGTGCTGGGGTCGCAGATGATAAAGTTGTGTATACCTATGTGCCTGATTTCATACGCTATTATTTGGATGAAGACATCATACTCCCCAACGTAAAAACCTACCGATGCTACGAACCTGAAGATTTGGAATATGTAGAGGCTAATATAGACAAATTAGTCATTAAGCCCGCGAATGAATCAGGGGGTTACGGCTTACTAATAGGTCCGAAGTCTACAAAGAAACAACAGCAAGAAACTCTCGCTCAGATAAAAGCCGACCCTCGAAACTGGATTGCACAACCTACGCTAAATCTATCAACGGTTCCCACTCTTGACGGTGGAATCATTGAAGGGCGCCACGTAGATTTACGCCCTTTTGTTCTCTCCTCTGGAACCAGCACCTACGTCACGACCGGCGGACTGACACGGGTAGCCCTGGTAAAAGGTTCTCTCGTGGTTAATTCATCACAAGGTGGTGGAAGTAAAGATACTTGGATCGTGGATTAAGGAGAGATTGTTATGCTATCAAGAGTTGCAGAAACGCTTTATTGGACAGCTAGATATGTCGAGCGCGCGGAAAACCTTGCCCGCCTCATCAATGTAAATAATCTTTTGCTGATGGATTTGCCTAAAGGTTTTTCACCTGGTTGGGAGCCGCTATTAGATATTACCGGCAATCGAGAAGGCTTTGAGTCTGTGTATACAGATTTTAGCGAGAGAAATGTTCTTAAATTTTTAACGGTGGATAGCAAAAACCCGTCATCCATCCTGAGTTCGCTTCAGTTCGCTAGAGACAATGCTCGTACCATTAGAGACGTTATTCCACGTGAAATTTGGGAAACGCTAAATGCATTGCACTTATCGGTAAAAGAAAATAGCAGCAGTTTTCTTAACAAACGAGAGCGATTTTCGAGCTTAAAACAGGTCATCAACCAGTGCTTGCTCATCTACGGTACTATGGATGCAAGTATGAGTCATGATGAAGGCTATTTCTTCTGGCGATTTGGCGCTGCCTTAGAGCGCGCAGATATGACATCAAGAATTATTGACGTACGTTCTGCCACACTCACAGAGGACATGAGCGACTTACCTTTTGAAAATATTCTATGGATGAGTGTTCTGCGTTCACTAAGCGGATATCAAATGTATCGACAAAAAATGGGCGTGCGTATACGACCTGGCGACGTACTGCTCTTTATGTTGCACAGTAAAGAATTCCCTCGTAGCGTCATGTTTTGTTTGAACAAGCTGAAAAGTTTATTTTTAAACTTACCGGACAGTAAAGCAATCATTGAACATATCGACCACAGTATTGAAGACCTAGAGAAACAATCTGTTGCGACGCTTAGAGGGCGAGCACTTCATAATTATATTGACGAGTTGCAGATCGATTTTGCTGATATTCATCATCAGTTATCAGAACAATATTTTTTACATTAGTCTGTCCCTCTTGAAGCATGCCGTATAAATAAGGGGTGAGTTTGCTAAGTAAATTAAAACCGGTTCAGCAATTTAAGTGATAGAGTAAAGCCCGCTTTTTCGCGGGCTTCATACAATTAAAACCCAAATATTGAGGAAGGAATGGCAAGGCCGCTATAACCCCCTCATTCAGTAAACCGGCTTGCAAAAAACTTTGCATTATACTTTTTGACCGTATAACGTTTGTATAAATCTTTTATACTGCAATACGTTACCCTTTATTCTTCGAACATCACGTTGATATTTGTTAAACCGGTAGTGAGGGTTAGAACAACTTTTCCAACCATAACCCTTCTATTTGTTTAATCTGGTTCACGTCATTGTCGATGATGAGTATTAGAACGATTGCTGGTTAGTTTATTCATAATAAAGCGTAACAACATGTCACTTTTTTATTCGATTAATCAGTCTTTTATATGACTTAAAATAAAGGTTTCAGCAATTTTTCTTACTGCGAAAACGGGAATGACTTTGACAGAAACAACTCAGCCTCGCCAAACTACTGCTGGGCAGCAAGAAATGATGGCAGTCCGTCAAAGCAGACGCTATACCTTATGCCATGTCCTCACCATTATCGGCGTCATTTTTCTATGTGCGTTAGGCATTTTTAGTTTATATGATGGGTCAATTTTGCTGGGCAGCGTGCTGCTTATCAATGCCGTCATTGGTGTAATCAATCTTTATGTTCTCAAGCGCTCTAATAATGTGGAGCGAGCCGCTATTATTCTTAGCGCTATTTTGTTTGTTTTAACAATGAGTCTTCTTATCACCGGCGGTAAAGATAATACGGGCATGCTATGGATTTACCCCATTGCTGCGATAAATCTTTTTATTAATCGCTTTTGGCCTGCCGTGGTCGTGTTTTGTATTTTCAGCGTGACCAGTATTTTGCTGTTATTTACGCCTTTGTCAGCCGTATTAATGACGAGCTATACGCTTGTTGAATCTCTCCGTTTTGTGCTCACCACAATCGCCCTTAATGCGATATGTCTTGCTGCGTTACGATCGGAAGAACGGTCGTATCAAACCATTATGCAGCTACACGACGATGATATTCGTCAAATGGCTTATTACGATACATTGACAGGTCTGCCAAATCGCTGGAGCTTTAAAACAAACCTGAATCGAATGCTGAGCAGAGCTGAAAAAGACAAGCATCGTATAGGTTTACTGTACATCGACCTAGATAACTTCAAGCAAGTAAATGACCAATATGGACATGAGGCGGGCGACCGTTTATTGCTTAAGTTTAGTGAACGTCTATGGGAGGCAATACGTCCCACCGATCAACTCTTTAAAAGCAGCACAGAGAGTCTAGCGAGGCTAGCGGGGGATGAGTTCGTGGTATTGCTGCCTGATATTAAAGAGCCTTTGAATGCCGCCACGGTCGCTTCACGCATTTTAGATGTATTTAACGGCGGCTTTGAAGTCGACGGCATTAAGCATATGACCTACGCGAGTATTGGTATTGCGGTTTATCCAGACGATGCGATTGAACCTTCGGAGCTGATTAATCATGCAGATGCCGCAATGTACAACGCTAAACGCAGCGGAAAGAATTGCTTTAGGTTTTTTACTCAAGATATTGCAGACAGCCTACGAGAACGCCAACAAATAGAACAGGGCCTAAAGCTTGCGTTAAGTGAGGAGCATTTTTCCTTAGCTTTTATGCCAATTTTTGACTGCAAGAATAGCAATATTGTAGCGGTTGAAGCACTGTTGAGATGTCACACGCCCGAACTTCAGGGTATAGGCCCTGACCGCTTTATTCCCGTCGCTGAAGCTACAGGGCTCATCAAAGATATTGACCTGTGGGTCATCAACAATGCTTTAAAAGCATTGGTTAACTTACAATCAGAACACAGTTTTCAGGGAAAAATTTGCATTAACATTTCCGGGGTCGAGCTACACAATGAACTGTTCCCGTCACAAGTTAAAGCGCTACTCGAAGCCTACAAGGTCGATCCTGAATACATAGAGCTTGAAGTAACGGAAACTGCATTTGTCGCCGGTGATACAACGTGTATCGCCACGTTGGAAGCATTAGAGGCTCTGGGTGTATCGTTAGCACTGGATGATTTTGGCACGGGCTACACGGCGTTTAGTCAATTAATTCATTACCCTGCAGACTGTCTCAAAATAGACCGTTCATTCGTAAGTGATTTATTCTCAGAAAGAGAGGCCAGAAACAAAATGGTCATGGTTATTCAAAACTTGGCTAAATTATACGGTCTGCGCGTTATTGCTGAAGGTGTTGAAACGCAAGAACAACTGGATTACTTGAAAGAAAATGGATGTGATTGGGCACAAGGTTACTATTTGTCTAAACCGCTTACCTGGAACGATTTCTTAAAAAAATTACATAAGTAGGTAAACGTTTGCCATGGTATATTGAGTGTATTGAAGGAGTCACCACACAACTCATTTCGCTAATGTTAAGCCGCACGTTTGCCGCAGCACAAAGTTGCTATGCCCTGCAATAACCAATAACACATCGCAGCGAGCGCATAAAAGGACCCGCCCTTGTGAAAAAGATTTTCTTGTTTTCCTTATTACTTATTTCATCACACGTTTTTGCTGACAGCGGTTCGCGCTTGATTGCCTCAGGGGGAATTACTGGCTTTGAAGGCACGGCTGGTGGAGGAATTACGCCATGGGCATTTATCGGTGGCTACACCAGTAAGGAAGAAATCAGTTATTCAGCAAACGTTCAATACTTAAGCTTGAACGATTACACATTGAAAACGGCAGGTTTAGGAATAAGCCTATTTGACCGTGTTGAACTGAGCTTTCAACGACAACGTTTAGATATATCATCAGGGCTAACAAGCAATGTATTCGCCTTGCTCACCGATGGCGCTATTACGAATGCTAACAGCGCAACTATCGAGCAAGACATCATTGGCGCAAAAGTTAAAATTTTTGGTGATGGTGTTTTTACCCAAAACGATTGGCTCCCCCAACTTGCCATCGGTGCCCAGTACAAAGAAAATAGAGACTTTGATAGCTCTCTGTCGCTTCCCGATGGCTCTGTACCGCTTCCTGGCATCGGCGTTCCTCTTCTATTAGGCGCAAAAAACGACAGCGGTACTGATATTTACTTATCTGCGACTAAGCTGTGGTTGGGCTACCCATCGGGATATAACTTACTTACCAATTTAACCGCAAGGTACACGAGAGCCAATGTGTTTGGTTTACTTGGTTTTGGTTCAGAAGGCGATGATAGTGCAAAGCTTGAGTGGGAAGGCTCATTAGCGGTTTTAATCAGCCCTACTACCGCAATAGGTACAGAGTTCAGAACGCAAACCAATCGACTGGGCGGATTGGCTGAAGAAGACACCGTAGTAGACGCCTTCATCGCTTACTTTCCAAATAAATCGATATCGATCACTGCCGCCTACGTTGATTTGGGTAATTTACCCTTGCAAGAAAGCTCTTCAGGTTTTTATTTAACGGTGAGTGGTAACTTTTAATAGGGCTAGGAGCATATGATGATGGCATTGTTTATTCGCGCAATCACAGCCGCATTGATAGCGATTTTCGTAATGGGCTGTACAAGCACCCCCCAACAAAGTCTTTTTGAAGAAATTGGCGGTCACCAAACGTTGAATACTATTTATGGCGTTGCTATTACCCGTATTTACACCGACCCCGTAATTGGCCATTACTTTAAGGGAGTACCTAAAAAGCATTTGCGTGACCGGCTTGTTACGCAAACGTGCGAACTTATTGGTGGCCCCTGTGAGTACGATGGAAAAAGCATGGTAGAGTCTCATACGGGGCTAGGTATAAAAGAACGAGAGTTCTACATATTGGTGGAATATGTGCAGGGGGCAATGCGTGACGTCGGTCTTACTTATCAACAAGAAAATCGTATTTTAAATAAGTTAGCGCCAATAAAGTACGAAACCATATATCTCTGAAAATAAACGCCTTTGACTAAACACTCAATATACCATTAGTCCGCATAGATAATTACCCCCTCAGCGAGAGTTAAAATGTTCGTAATCGCGGCGTGTTACCGCAGGTATAGTGGTTTTACATCGAGGTGGCACAACAAAGAGTACGGACACTTTAAACTCGCCCTACGGGAAGGTCTGGCAAGTTGGCGTTAAACGAACTCCTTATCTATGTGATATAAAAAACCCTCGAACTATCGAGGGTTTTAATCGTCTATATTGCGTCTTTGAATTAGCTCGGCGTAACAGCGTTGTGGTAAACATCCTGGACATCATCGCAGTCATTGAGCATGTCCATGAATTTTTCAAACATAGGCATGTCTTCTTCGCTGATTTCAGTCTCAGTTTGAGGCATCCAGCTTATTTCTTCTGCGATGAAGTTAATCTCTGGATACGCTTCAGTTAACGCTGTTTTCACTTGATAGAATTCGGTGTGAGGCGCATACACCGTCACTTTACCGTCTTCTACTTCAACTTCGGTGACGTCTACGTCAGCTTCCATAAGCACTTCTAACACCGCATCTTCATCATCACCTTCAAACTGAAAAACAGCTTGATGGTCAAACATATGCGATACCGCGCCTTGTGCACCTAGCTTGGCATTCGTCTTAGTAAAGCAGTTACGTACTTCTGTTATTGTGCGGTTCGCGTTGTCAGACAAGCAGTCAACAATTACCATACAGTTACCCGGACCAAAGCCTTCGTAACGCATAGGCTGGAAATCTTCACCCGCACCGCCTGCGGCTTTATCGATTGCTTTTTCGATAACGTGGCTTGGAACCTGATCTTTTTTCGCTTTCTCCATCAAGCGGCGAAGTGACAGATTGGTGTCTGGATCGGCACCACCGTTTTTCGCACATACGTAAATCTCTTTACCGTATTTAGAATAAACTTTAGTTTTTTGGCCGGCAGTTTTTGCCATGGCGTTTTTACGTACTTCGAATGCTCTTCCCATCTTAAAATTCTCTTTCTCGCAATTAATGCGTTGGGTTTCATCGGGATACCGCGCCGCTTTGGCGAACAATGATGCTTGGCCATGCGACACAGAAAAAATTGTGCGAAATTCTACCTTAATTTTCCTGCAATACCAATGCGATCCCATTTATCAGTACGACGAAAAGAATGACGCGCTCCACTGAGTAAAATCACAGCACGACGAAAACCAATAGTGCACTTGCTTTTAGCTTAGGGTAAATGTTCTGTGGCTAAATAATCGTGCGACTGCATTTCCTTTAACCGACTAAGACAACGCCTGAACTCAAAATTTAGCAAACCTTCCGTGTACAAGTTTTCAAGGGCAACCTCTGCGGAAATAATAAGCTTCACATTTCGCTCGTAAAACTCATCTACCATGGCAATAAAGCGTCTAGCAACATCATCGTTGTGCAGCCCCATCTCTTTAACATTGGCAACCAAAACCGAGTGATAGCAGCGACTCAATTCGATGTAATCACTTTGACTTCGCGGTCCACCGCACAAGCTCTTAAAATCGATCATTAGGACACCATCAGCGTTGCGCAGGGTACTGATCTTTCGGTTATTGACTTCAATATCTTCACCTTGCGACCCTTCTTCAGGTGCAAGTTGCAAAAAGTAGCTATGCAAGTTTTCAGTCGCGTCGTCATCTAACGGATAGTGATAGATTTCGGCTTGTTCCAATGTACGTAGGCGATAATCAATACCGCTGTCCACATTAACGACTCGGGTATTTTGATTCAATAAATCGATAGCAGGCAAAAAGCGGGCGCGCTGAAGACCATTTTTGTATAAGTCGTCCGGTACAATGTTGGATGTCGCTACCAAAACAATACCGTGCCCAAAAAGTTCTTCCATCAACGTGCCAAGGATCATGGCATCAGTAATGTCAGACACGAAAAACTCGTCAAAGCAAATGACTCGCGCTTCTTTTGCTAACTTAGCAGCAACTAATTTCAAGGGATCTTGAGCGTTTTTTAACTGCTTAAGTTCATCGTGAACACGATACATAAACCGGTGAAAATGCACCCGCATTTTCTTTTCAAACGGCAGGCATTCAAAAAAGGTATCAACGAGATAGGTTTTCCCCCGCCCTACGCCGCCATAAAAATAAATGCCTTGAATTCCCGGCTTGGCATGGCCTTTCCCAAAAGCGGCTTTCAGCTTTACCCGCCATGTGGTTTTCTTTTCAGGCTGAGTAAGTTCATCAAATAAACGTTGTAACTCTTTAACTGCATTTTCTTGCGCTGCATCGTAATGAAAGTCAGACGACTGAAGATCTAGCTGATATTTTTCCCATGGCGTCATCGCCGAAACCACTCCGTAAAAATGTCAATAGCGGCGCTTGCTGCACCGACCTGCTTGAATTTCTCAATTATGACCTTAATTTTAATGGAAATCACGGTAGAATCTCACATTGAAATTCGACATACACTGAATAACTGTCACTATGTATGCGCGTTTCGGGCTTGACCTTGCTATATTTAGTGTATGGTCGAAAGCAGCTTTTAGATCGTACAAGAAAGATCGGCTGCACGATGTAGATTGATTCGGAGAATATAATGGAATTGTTAGTATCTCTTGCTTTGTTGGTTGTTGGTTTAGTTATCGGCTTTTTCGTAGGTCGCTTTTTTCAACAAAAGCAGGGTGCAGGCAGTGCTGCGCAAACTGAAAAGCAGGTTAAAGAGATCCTTGCACAGCAAGCACAGCATCACATTCATCAAACTCGCCAAAGCTTAGAAAGCATTGAAAGTCAGTGTGAAACACTGAAGCAACAAATTGACGAGTATGAAACACTGCTTGAACAAAGCAGTGATGAAGAAGGCATCAAAGTCCCTTTCTATGGGGAGCAAGCCACAACCTATTTACGTAATAATCTAAAAGGTTCAGATAAGTCTAAAGTTAACCGTGTTTCTGACACACAGCCGAGAGACTTCGCAAACTCAGGTTCTGGGTTGTTCGTCGGTGGTTCTGAGCAGAATAACGCAGAAAAACAGTAACATCGGGAACTTTATTACGACCTCGGACTCTTTTAGTGAAACTATGCTATGTCGCATATAACATGAAGGAGTGTAAGCGAACATGAAAATGTCTTTCCGCCATTGTTTATTGGCGTCTGCCGTTGTTGTAAGTTCACTGGGCTTTACTGCTAGCACGCAGGCGGCGTTACCGTTCTTTTCAGATAAAAAAGATGAAGTTCCCTCTTTAGCGCCAATGCTTGAAGAGGCGACTCCCGCAGTAGTGAGTATTGCCGTAGAAGGCACGCAAACTTCAACGCAGCGTGTACCAGAAATGTTTCGTTACTTTTTCGGTGCGCCGCAGGAACAAGTTCAAGAACGTCCTTTCCGAGGTCTTGGTTCAGGCGTCATTATCGATGCGGAAAAAGGCTACGTTGTTACCAATAACCACGTCGTTGATAACGCAGACGAAATTACCGTTAAATTAACGGATGGCCGCGAGTTCAAAGCGAAGAAACTAGGTTCTGATGAACAAAGTGATATCGCTTTACTAAAAATAGACCCTGACGATTTGAAAGCGCTGCCGCTAGCAGACTCTGACGGCTTGCGTGTAGGCGACTTCGTTGTTGCTATAGGTAATCCTTTTGGCCTGTCACAAACCGTGACATCGGGTATCGTAAGTGCCTTGGGCCGCTCAGGGCTAAACATTGGTGGTTACGAAGACTTCATTCAGACTGATGCCGCAATCAACCGCGGTAACTCTGGGGGAGCACTGGTTAACCTTCGCGGTGAACTCGTGGGTATTAACACCGCTATCTTTGGCCCTAACGGCGGAAACGTCGGTATTGGTTTTGCTATCCCAGCGAACATGATGAAGAGTTTAGTGGACCAGATTGCCGAATTTGGTGAGGTACGACGTGGTCTATTGGGCATTCTCGGCAGTGATATCGATGCAGGTCTTGCTGAGGCAATGAATGCAGAGGTTAATATTGGTGCATTCGTCAGTGAAGTACAACCTGACTCAGCTGCAGAGAAAGGCGGTATTCAAGCGGGTGACATTATTACCGCTATTAACGGACGTAAACTTCACAGTTTCCAAGAACTGCGCGCTAAAATCGCGAGTATGGGGGCAGGTGCTGAAGTTGAGCTTACCGTTATGCGCAAAGGTAAGAAAATGAAGGTAGATGTTGTCTTAGATGATGCTGCTGACACCACGGTTACTGCGGCTCAAATTCATCCAGCACTGGAAGGTGCAACGCTAGCTAACGGTTCAGATAGCGCGGGCAATGCCGGTGTTATTGTGTCCGATATAGAACGCGGCGCACCAGCGGCTCGAATTGGCTTACAAGCTGAAGACGTAATAATTGGCGTCAACCGCGTTCGCACATCGACCGTCGCTGAGTTTAGAAATGCCTTAGATGAAGCGAAAGGTGTTATCGCCCTTAACGTTAAACGCGGCAATTCAACGCTATATTTGGTCATTAGGCAATAGCATGAAACCTAGATTGAAGGTCTAATTTTAATAAAACGGCGCATTTCAAAGGCGCCGTTTTTTTATGAGCGTTATTTATACGTTAAGCACGTTGCCAGTTAACACTGAGAGAAAAATAGCGATGCCAACCTACCTGCACAAAATTTGTTTTTCATTACGGTAGTTTATTCAATAAAGTGATATCCTTGATATTAAGAATGATAATTTATGAATGTTGCGCTTTAAATTTATAATGGCGCGCTGCAATAGTAGTGCGCATTGAGTAAGTGCGACAAAAAACAATAAGTGTGACTTGTGACTGGCCGCTCAATAATAAATTTCTTACTAAAATCTGTCCTTCTCGGCGTTGCTGTTGCAGCGTTGCTCTTGATTTTTGTTCCTGAACTTCGCCAAGGAAAAGGCCTAGCACAAGGCTTTTTCACAACCCCTTCCGTCAGTGCCACGCGCGAAACCTATTTCAGTGCGATAAGTCGCTCTGCTCCAGCAGTGGTTAATATTTATAGTGTCAGCATTGAAAATGGTTCAGGTCTATTTAGAAACCAATCTCGGGGGCGAACTAACCTCGGCTCTGGCGTTATAATGACTGAGAACGGCTATCTGCTCACGTGTCATCACGTAGTTGCAGACGCCGACAGTATTTACGTAGCAGTACAAGATGGTCGTATCCTGGAAGCGCAAATTATCGGTACAGATCCCCTCACGGACCTTGCAGTCTTAAAAGTGACTGCCGACAACTTACATATTATCCCTCAAGTTTCAGAGCCTGACACACATGTCGGCGATGTGGTAATGGCTATCGGCAACCCTTTCGATTTAGGTCAGACAATAACGCAAGGGATTGTAAGTAGAGCCGGACGTAACGGGCTTTCTAACTATGTAGACTTTATCCAGACTGATGCGGTGTTAAACCAAGGTAATTCCGGTGGAGCACTAGTAGATAGCAACGGTATTTTGCTGGGCATTACCAACGCTAACTTCCAGGTTTTAGATTCAAATAACCGCGTTCGCAACGTGGACGGTATTAACTTTGCTGTACCATACGAACTGGCTAAGCGGGTTATGGACGAAATTATTAGCAATGGTCGCGTAATACGTGGTCAGCTTGGCTTTGTAGGCGGAGAGAACCGTAACCGCCCCGGTATTGATGTTTCGGCAGTCGCAAAGGGAAGCCCCGCCGATATCGCCGGTATTCGTCCAGGTGACATTATTGTTGCGATTGACGGGGTTCGATTGGAAAGTGCGTCTAAAACGTTAGATATGATTGCTGAAACCGAGCCTGGTACAGAGCTTGAAATTGAACTCAGTCGAGATGGTACGTCGTTGACACTCAAAGCCACAGTGGGAGAGCTTCGAGCAGGTCAATAGACGCCTATTGCGTGCCTTTATCATTTAACACTTTAATTGATCAACCTCGCACAGCTTATCAGTGTCAAAAACAAGAAAAGCGCCTATCTTAGGCGCTTTTCTGTCAGCTATAATTCGACACGACCTACTCTTTAACTCGCTCAATGTTCGCGCCTAAGCCTCGCAGCTTTTCTTCAATGGCCTCGTAACCACGGTCAAGGTGGTAAATACGATTCACATGAGTTTCCCCTTCTGCGATAAGGCCTGCTATCACTAAGCTCGCTGACGCACGAAGGTCGGTTGCCATGACTGGCGCACCTTTTAACTTCGAACTGCCTTTCGATACTGCAGAATTAGCTTCAAGTGCAATTTCCGCTCCCATACGCTGCAATTCAGGTACATGCATAAAGCGGTTTTCGAAGATGGTCTCGGTAATAACACCCGTCCCTTCCGCAACGCTGTTTAGAGTAACAAACTGCGCCTGCATATCAGTAGGAAACGCTGGGTGTGGCGCCGTTTTTACTCTAACGGCCTGTGGCTTTCGCCCTTCCATATCGAGTTCAATCCAGTCTTCGCCGAGGGTGATTTTCGCTCCGGCTTGCTCAAGCTTATCAAGCACGGCGTCTAAGGTATCAGGTGCGGCATGAGTACAGCGAACTTTTCCGCCTGTAACAGCGGCAGCCACGAGAAAAGTCCCCGTTTCGATGCGATCAGGTAATACTGCATAATCGCAACCGCTTAGTATTTCCACACCTTCAATCGTAATCTTGTCGGTTCCGGCACCGCTGATTTTTGCCCCCATCTGAATAAGGCAGTTGGCTAAATCTACGATTTCAGGCTCGCGCGCAGCGTTCTCCAACACCGTTGTGCCGTCAGCGAGTGCAGCAGCCATAAGTAAGTTTTCTGTCGCCCCCACGCTTACCATATCCATGAAGATTCGGGCGCCTTTTAAGCGACCATTAACCTCTGCACGAATATAGCCTTCATCAACCTCAATATTTGCGCCCATTTTCTCAAGGCCCGTTAAATGTAGGTTCACCGGACGAGCACCGATAGCACAGCCCCCAGGTAAAGACACATTCGCCTTGCCCTGCTTGGCAAGCAGTGGACCTAAAACCAAGATAGACGCTCTCATTGTGCGCACTAAGTCGTACGATGCCGTCACGCTTTCTAGCGTGCTTGCATCTATAAGGATATCGTTAGGTGCAGGTTGGGCAACCTCGACGCCCAGTTCGCGCAACAACGCTGTGGTCGTGTTGATATCACGAAGGCGAGGAACATTCGTATAACGACAAGGAGAGTCAGTAAGCAGACTTGTCATCAGCAATGGTAAAGCGGCATTTTTAGCGCCAGAAATACGAACGGAGCCGTTAAGCGCTGGGCCTTTTTTAATTACAAGTTTATCCACGAGCGGCGCCTATTATTGAGGAATATTAAACTGGCGCTCACGCTCCCAGTCTTTCACCGAAAACGTCTTGATGGTAATTGCATGCATACTGCCATCTGCAATCTTATCGGCTAGGGGCGCATAAACAGCCTGCTGACGCTTTACGCGACTCATTTCGTTAAACGCGTCGCTAACAGCAATAATATTATAATGCGAGCCCTCACCTTTCACGTGAACTTCGTGAAGATCTAAGGCATCTTTCAAGATTTTTTCAATTTCAGACAATTCCATAACTTACTTCTTAATTCGCTAAGTGGTGTTTATTCTACAGGCAAAAAGCTATCTGCATTGCTTATTTTTGCAAGCTTTTTAAGCTTTTCAGGCATCTTATTGAGGACTATGCTAACACCATTTTGCTCTGCGTCCCTAACCGCATTAATAAGCCATGCTAAACCGGCACTGTCTGCGCGTTCAACATCACTTAAATCTACACAACAACGTTTGTTCTGCTGTAAGACACTTCGCTCGCCGCTGCTTAACGTCTCCCAAAAATTTTTTGACAAGGTATCACGGTCAAGTTGACCGTGAACTATGACATTACCCTTGTCGTTGATTTCAAAAAGGCTCACTCAGCCTCTCCCTCAATCTCAATCGGCTCACCTTTCTTCAATTCAACCGGCTTACCTATTTTATCGCGCATTAACGCAATCACTGAATCGATGCCTTCTTGACGAAGAATTGACTCGAACTCGCTGCGCTTGCTGTTCAACATACTAATGCCTTCGGCAACCATGTCGTAGGCTTTCCACTCGTTAGTTTTACTATCTTTGCGCACTTTAAAAGCAATCTTTATTTCTGGGCGGCTAGGGTCTTGAACGACGGCGCGAACCGTTACTGATTTTTTATCATCAAACGATGATTCAGGTTCAAAAATCACCTCTTGATTATCGTAATACCCCATAGCAACCGCATAAGACGTAATTAGATACTGTCTAAATACACTGATGTATTCACCCATTTTCTCTTGAGGCACTGATTTAAAATGTTTACCTAACACCATAAATGCCGCGAATTTATAATCGATATGAGGCACCAGTTCCTCTTCCATGATAGTGCGAAGCATTTCTGGATCGGCTTTGATGGCCTCCTGATTAGCTTTAATTCGCTCGAACGTACGATTCGCTACATCCTGCACTAGCTCATACGGGTTTTGCTCGTTCACTTCTTGTGCATGAACCATCCCCGTTACCGACATCATAAAGATGCCAATTGCTACCATAATTTTTTTCAAAACATTATCTCCTAACTTCACATTCTTTGTAGCAGACCTGATTACTGTCTAATTAGTTTCATCAAGTTGCTGTAATTCAACGGTAACTCTCTACTCAGTGCCTAAAAACACGATGTGTTTTTAGTTTTCGTCGCTGCCGCGATTGAATAGGAACTGTCCGATCAGATCTTCGAGAACCAGCGCTGACTTAGTATCTTGAAGGTAATCGCCATCTTTTAGGTTCGCGACACCGTCAAAAGAGAAACCTGGCTGAAAACCTACGTATTGCTCACCCAATAAACCTGAGGTCAAAATAGATACCGAACTTGTCTCGGGAAAACCGTTATATTCGTTAAGAATGGAAAGCTCCACCACAGGCGTAAAGTCTTCTTGATCCAGAGAAATTGATGACACGCGGCCAACAGTAACACCACCCACTTTCACAGCCGATCGCGGTTTCAACCCGCCAATGTTGTCAAACTTTGCGTATAGTGTGTAGGTGTCACCTTCGGTCGCTACTGTTTGGTTCGCCACTTTAAGTGCCAATAACAACAACGCACCTATGGTAAGCATGACAAACACACCAACCATCACTTCCGTTTTATACTTACTCATTCCTAACCCCTACTCGATACCAAACATAAGGGCGGTGAGCACGAAGTCCAGCCCTAATACTGCTAATGATGAATAGACCACTGTTTCAGTAGTCGCTTTGCTGATCCCTTCCGATGTTGGAACAGAATCGTAACCTTTAAATATGGCAATCCACGTCACAACCAAGGCAAACACGAGGCTTTTTATTACGCCATTTATGACATCCTGGTTCCAATCTACGGTAGATTGCATAATCGACCAGTAGCTACCTGCATCTACGCCTAGCCAATCTACGCCGACTACATGACCGCCGAGGATACCAATAGCGCTGAAAATAACGGCAAGCATTGGCATGGCAATCATCCCTGCCCAAAAGCGCGGTGCCACAATGCGCCTAAGCGGGTCGACCGCCATCATTTCTAAACTACTCAACTGCTCGGTGGCTTTCATTAACCCAATTTCGGCGGTTAATGCTGACCCAGCCCGACCCGCAAACAACAACGCGGTAACAACAGGGCCTAATTCTCGCAGTAACGACAACGCCACCATTGGACCTAGGCTACCCTCAGCGCCATAGTCAACCAAAATGGTGTAGCCTTGTAGGGCCATGACCATACCGATAAACAAGCCAGACACCATGATAATCAATAGCGACTGCACACCAACCACGTAGAGCTGCTTAATGATCAACGGAATGTTTTTAACGCGAGGGACTGCAATTAGCGCTCCAAAGAGCATTAGCGCAGCGCGTCCAATTGACGTTATTTTAGCGATAGTTTTTGCACCGACTGACTGGAAGAATGTCATTTAACTCCCCCCAAAAAGCTCTTTTTCAAATCAGGCGCGGGATAATGAAATGGCACTGGACCATCTGCTTTACCTTTCAAAAACTGTTGTACCAGCTCAGAATCACTGTCTTTTATTTCTTGCGCCGTACCTTCACCGATTACGCGTTTATCCGCCAAAATATAAATATAGTCAGCAATTGTGAGTACTTCAGTGACATCGTGAGTAACAACAATACTTGTCAAACTTAGTGCATCATTCAGTTCACGAATAAGCTTTACCAAGACACCCATTGATATCGGATCCTGGCCTGCAAATGGCTCGTCGTACATGATTAAATCGGGGTCGAGCGCTATTGCTCTTGCTAACGCTGCCCGGCGCGCCATGCCACCAGATAATTCGCTTGGCATGAGCTTAGCTGCACCGCGCAAGCCTACAGCCTGTAGCTTTAAAGCGACAATGGTCGCGATAATATCTTCAGATAACTTGGTGTGCTCGCGAAGGGGAAACGCCACGTTGTCAAAAACGCTCATATCTGTAAAAAGCGCGCCACTTTGAAACAGCATGCTCATTCTTCGGCGCGTTTCGTAAAGTGTTTTTCTCGACATGGAGACAATCGAGTCACCATCGAATCTGATGTCACCTTCATCTGGCGTTAATTGCCCGCCAATAAGACGTAGCAGCGTGGTTTTACCTATACCGCTAGGCCCCATTACCGCAGTAATTTTGCCTTTGGGCACTTTTAGCGAAATCCCGTCATATATGACGCGATCAGCTCGCTTAAAAGTAAGGTTATCTACTTCAACTAAATGATCCATAGTTACTAAAATGTCGACCCCTGACGCTAGAATGTGGCAGCAATAATTCCACCCACACTCTACTTTTAAATTAATAAATGATTGAGAGCACATAGTAAGTATTCAATTTCCATGCCTGAGGAACGGCACAGAGTGAAGTTTACTCTACAGTGTACTTTATGAACACATTAAACCAATAAAGTTTACTCGGCAGTGTAGTTTGTTAACTTGATTTGCAAAAATCCGTTTATTGGGCGGTGTAATCTAATGTCATTGTACGCTTTTTCAAGCCCCTCGCAAAAGTCAAAAAGTTACAAGTTATGTTCGATTAAGACGAATGTAATGTCATACGGGCTCAAGCGCTCACCTGTGCGTCTGACTTGCTCGGTAATAGCTCAGATCACATAGAATATTTGACCTTTTATTAACGAGCACTGAACGCAAGCAGTTGCAGTGCATAATACCAATCCGCATAGATAATTGCCCACTCAGAAGAGCGATTTTAAAATGTCCTTACTCTTTGTTCTGTAACCTTGATGCAGAACCACTATACCTGCGGCAACACGTCGATTAACCTGTCGATTTAACCAGAATTTAAATGAATTCACGGCATTTGATGAAAATAAAGCGCTGCGAGCATAGGCAAATGGCACTCTTTTTGCGACAATCTAAAGAAATACTCTTTATTACAGGTTGTTGTGCTTTTAAACATTGTCATTTTTCTCGTTGGGCTGATTGTACTTAGTTGGAGCGCTGACCGTTTTGTTTATGGTGCCTCAGCGTTAGCAAAGAACATCGGCATCTCTCCCATGATGATCGGTTTAACGATTGTCGCTATGGGCTCTTCAGCGCCTGAAATAGTGGTTTCTGCTATTGCGTCTGTAAATGGGAATATGAATACCGCTGTAGGTAACGCCTTAGGCTCAAACATTACCAATGTGGCGCTTGTCCTCGGTATAACCGCGTTAGTCAAGCCGCTGCTTGTCTCATCAACAACGTTGAAGCGTGAACTTCCTGCGCTTCTCGTTATTTCGCTTATCGCGATCGGCTTTCTATTTGATGGCGAACTTAAGTCTTACGAAGGCATAATCTTACTTGGGTTGTTCATTTTTGTATTAGCCATGATGGCATGGCTATCACTCCAAGTAGACAAAGAAGACCCTCTCATCGCAGAGACGGCAGATGAAATACCAAAGGGTGTCTCAAACACATCAGCGCTTATATGGATTGGAGTGGGCCTTGTTGTCTTGCCTCTTAGTGCGCATTTCTTGGTAAATTCTGCGGTAGAAATTGCACGATATATGGGTATTTCTGACTTGGTTATTGGTTTAACCATCATTGCCTTTGGTACCAGCCTGCCAGAACTGGCCGCAAGCGTTGCCGGTGTACTCAAAGGTGAAGATGATTTAGCCCTAGGTAATATCATTGGCTCAAATATTTTTAACCTACTTGCCGTACTCGGTATGCCGGGTTTGATTGCACCCGGTTTGCTAGACCCAGATGTTTACAACCGAGACATGTATGTGATGCTTGGCTTAACACTGCTTCTGTTCTTGTTCAGTTTCGATTTAATAGGTAAGCGTACCATATCAAGAACGAACGGATTTATACTTCTCGCTTGCTTCATTGGCTATCAATTCTGGCTGTTCGGATAATCATGAATACACAAACTCAGATGAACTATATCGACTCCGCGAAGCGCGTAATTGACATTGAAACGCACGCGATTGCTAATCTTGCTGACCGCTTAGACGACAGTTTTACTGCGGCATGCAATATTTTGTTTCATTGCAAGGGAAAAGTCGTGGTAAGTGGAATGGGAAAATCTGGGCACATTGGAAATAAAATTGCCGCCACGCTTGCAAGTACAGGTACACCGGCCTTTTTCATGCACCCCGGCGAGGCTAACCACGGAGACTTGGGAATGCTTAGCAAGGGAGATGTTCTGCTAGCTATTTCTAACTCTGGTGAGACAAACGAGCTCGTTAACTTGCTGCCTGTGGTAAAGCGCTTGGGTATTCAAGTTGTTGCGATGACAAACAGCGCGTCAAGCTCGCTAGGGCAGCACGCTGACGTTGTGCTCAATATTAGCGTTGATAAAGAAGCCTGCTCACTAGGACTTGCTCCCACTTCAAGCACCACGGCTACTCTAGTCATGGGTGACGCGTTGGCAGTGGCACTTCTTGATCAAAAAGGGTTTACGTCAGATGATTTTGCGCTGTCACATCCCGGCGGCAGCCTTGGCAGAAAACTGCTGCTTAAAGTGAGCGATATTATGCTGACTGGTAGCGATATTCCGCTTATCAATCTAGACGCTTCTGTTGCCGAGGCGCTTCTTGAAATTTCTAAGAAGGGACTTGGGATGACGGGGGTAATCGCCCCCGACGGTACGCTGACTGGGGTCTTCACAGACGGTGATTTACGTCGAATTTTAGATGCTCGCATTGACGTACATAGCGCCACCGTTGAAAGCGTAATGACGAAAGGTGGAAAAACTACGTCTCCAGAGCAACTTGCCGTAGAAGCGCTTAACTTAATGGAAACCCATAAAATAAGCGCGCTAATGGTAACAGACTCTCAGCGCAAGCCCGTAGGGGCTTTCAACATGCATATGCTTCTAAAAGCGGGAGTGCTATAAATGCCAGCAACCTTATACACGAACATGGATGATACCCTTTTTAATCAGTTGTCGAAGATAAAATTATTGGTATGTGATGTCGACGGTGTATTTTCAGACGGACGTATTTACCTAGGCAATGAGGGTGAAGAGCTTAAAGCATTTCACACCCGAGATGGCTATGGTGTTAAGGCTTTGGTGAGTAACAATGTACATGTGGCGGTTATAACCGGACGTCGCTCAGCAATCGTTGAAAACCGAATGAAAGCGTTAAATGTTGCACATATTATTCAGGGTGAGGAAAACAAAGCCGACGCACTAAGCGCACTGATGACAAGTCTCCAATTACATGCTGATGAAGTGGCAGCGGTAGGTGATGACATGCCTGACACAGGAATGTTCAAGCACGTCGCAATAAAAATTGCGGTTGCCGATGCTCATCCTTACGTGGCTAACCAAGCGAACTGGATTACCACACTGCCCGGTGGGTTTGGTGCAGTTCGAGAGATATCGGACACTATTTTGCAGGCTAAAGGTGTGGCAAATGAGATTTTCGGAGCAAGTGTATGAGCCTGTTCGGCTTTAATCGCTTAGGGTTGAGTATATCGGCGTTATTTATTCTCGCGTTACTGATGTACATACCAACATGGATGGAAGAGCAGCCAGAAACGCAAGGCAGTAGCGAAAATAATGCCCTAAAACCTGCTTATAAAGCGAAAAATTTAACCACGACGCTATACAATCAAGAGGGTGAACTCAACCACAAGGTGTTTGCTGAATCGATGGAACATTACGATCAACTGGGTTTTGTCTTGTTTCAGCAGCCCAAATACACACTTTACACTGAAAACGCGACGTCGCCCTGGGTCGTTACAGCGAAAGAAGGCACGCTCTACAACAACGAACTTATTCAATTGGAAAATCGCGTTGTTATCGAGAACCAAACCAGCGATGATTTTGTCCAAAGCTTATCAACTGAATATATTCAAATAAATTTGGACACCAAACAAATGACATCTGATCAACCTGTTGAAATACAAGGTACTCAATATGTCATTTTGAGTAATGGGTTTAACGCGAATTTACGCACACAAGAATACGAGCTTTTAGATCATGTACAAACCACTTATTCCCCTAGCAACTAGCCTTTTTCTAGCCGTAGCTAGCGGTGCGGTCTGCGCAAGCGAAGATGATTTTTCGCAGCCCATTAAAATAGGTTCAAATACCCAATTCATTGATGGGAAAAATAAAACTGCGCTTTACAAGGAAAACGTCCTCATCACGCAGGGCTCGCTACTTATTGAAGCTGACGAAGTTGAAGTTATTGCAAGCGAAGGTAGTGGTCGCGAAATTTTCATCGCCAGGGGAAAACCAGCGAGCTATTCTCAAACACTAGAAGACGGTACGCCGGTATCGGCAAAAGCCAATGAGATTCGTTATGAAGTGATTAATCGCACCATCTCTCTTGCGGGTAATGCGGAATTACAGCAAGACACCAGTAAAGTGCAAGGTGATAAGATTACGTTTGATATGATTACTGAACAATTACTAGCCACTGGTGGCGCTGGGAAAGATGGAGAAGGCCGCGTAACCACCGTATTTACGCCGGAAACCATTCGTAAAACGTCGCCGAAGAAAGATAACAAGGGTAACGAATAGTCATGGCAACGTTAAGAGCAACTAACCTTGCAAAGGCTTACAAATCCCGTCAAGTGGTCACAGACGTGAGTCTTGCTGTTTCAACTGGACAAATTGTTGGCCTGCTTGGTCCAAACGGCGCTGGTAAGACCACTACATTTTATATGATCGTAGGCTTAGTCGCGTTAGACAAAGGCAAGATAGAAATTGACGATAATGAACTAACTCATCAACCTATGCATGAGCGCGCACGCCGCGGAATTGGCTATCTTCCACAAGAAGCGTCGATTTTTAGAAAATTAACCGTCCATGAAAATATCATGGCGATTTTGCAAACCCGTAAAGATTTAAATTCACAACAGCAAGAAGAAGAAGCCGACGCGCTACTTGATGAATTTAATATCAACCATATACGTAATAGTACGGGGATGAGTTTATCAGGTGGTGAGCGGCGCCGAGTTGAAATAGCCCGGGCTTTAGCGGCAAATCCACAGTTTATTTTATTAGATGAGCCGTTCGCTGGTGTTGATCCAATATCAGTTAATGATATAAAGAAGATAATACAACATCTTCGTGATAGAGGAATTGGTATCCTTATCACTGACCACAACGTACGAGAAACACTGGATGTTTGCGAAAAATCGTACATTGTGAGTCATGGCGAGCTTATTGCGCAAGGAACGGCGGAACAGGTTTTAAGTAATCAAAAAGTAAGGGATGTATACCTAGGCGAGCAATTCAGGCTATAGTTAATGTAACCTGATTGTCATTTTTCAATTTCGCTCTGGTATATTCAATTTAGAGCATTTAAATAAGACGTAGATGAAACCATCTTTACAGCTAAAATTTAGCCAACAACTTACCATGACACCTCAGCTGCAGCAGGCTATTAAACTGCTGCAGCTCTCTACTCTTGATCTTCAACAGGAGATTCAAGAGGCGCTCGACTCTAATCCTTTGTTAGAAATTGAAGAAGGTAATGACGAGCATCAACTAGAAAAAAACAATATTGATAACGATGACAGTGCGTCAGAAGCATCGGCAACGGCGTCTAGCGATACACTGGAAGCAGGTGATGCATTAGAGAAGAACGATCTTCCAGACGAACTGCCAATAGACAGCACGTGGGATGAGTATTATTCAGCGTCTTCAGCGCCTGCCCCCGGTCCTTCCAATGACGATGAGCAAATTTTTCAAGGCGAGACAACCGACGATATTCAAGAACATCTCTCTTGGCAGATGCGCCTAACTCACTTCTCGGATACAGACCGTGCAATTGCAACGGCCATTATTGATTCGATTGACGAGTCTGGCTATCTAACTGTTTCACTCGAGGAAATTCTCGAGGCGGTCAACGATGATGATTTAGAAGAACCTATTGAAATGGATGAAGTGGAATGCGTGCTAAAGCGTATTCAGATGTTCGATCCTATCGGTTCTGGTTCACGCACGCCTCAAGAATGTCTAATGGTTCAGCTTCGCCAATTTTCAGAAGATACGCCATGGCTAACTGAAGCAAAACAGCTTATTGAGGAGTACTCTGATCTCCTCAGTAGCAAAGATTACCGCACCTTAATGCGTAAAAGTCGCTTGAAGGAAGATCAACTTCGTGAAGCGATGCGTTTACTGCAAACCTTGAATCCTCGTCCAGGTAGTGCTTTAGTTACTAAAGAGCCTGAATACGTTATTCCTGATGTTTCGGTAACAAAAAAGAATGGCCGTTGGGTGGTTGAGCTGAACCCTGACAGTCTGCCAAAGTTAAGCGTTAATCAACAGTACGCTGCAATGAGTCGCCGTGCCAAGAACAGCAGCGATTCGCAGTTCATCCGCTCGCACATGCAAGAGGCCAAATGGTTTATAAAGAGCCTTGAATCACGTAATGAAACCTTAATGAAGGTGGCTAACTGTATTGTGCAGCAGCAAATGGGCTTTTTCGAACATGGCCCTGAAATGATGAAACCAATGGTGCTAAACGATGTCGCAGAAATGGTAGATATGCACGAATCGACAATTTCTCGCGTGACAACCCAAAAGTATATGCACACACCCCGTGGCATTTTTGAATTGAAGTATTTCTTTTCAAGCCACGTTGCAACAGAGTCTGGTGGAGAGTGTTCATCTACCGCGATTCGGGCATTGATCAAAAAGTTGGTGGCAGCTGAAAACGTCAGCAAACCACTAAGCGATAGCAAGATTGCTTCATTGTTGGCCGAGCAAGGTATAAAAGTCGCTCGGCGAACAATAGCAAAGTACCGGGAATCGTTATCGATCCCGCCGTCGAACCAACGCAAAAGCCTTATTTAAACGGGCTTAATAATATAAGGAAGACGAAATATGCAAATCAACCTAACTGGTCATCATGTCGAAATCACCGACTCTTTGCGTAATTATGTCGATACGAAGTTCAGCAAACTTGAACGTCACTTTGATCACATTTCTAATGTGCATGTCATCCTGAACGTTGAAAAATTAAATCAAAAAGCCGAAGCGACCGTTCATTTAAGTGGCGCTGAAGTGTTCGCATCCTCAGAAAATACCGACATGTATGCGGCGATTGACAGCATGGTTGATAAACTCGACCGGCAGGTAATCAAGCATAAGGAAAAACTGAAAAAACATTAGTAGTTAATTAAGTATGGATATACAAGCCATCGTAAGTCTGGACCGCACCGAGTGTGCGGTTCAGTGTAATAGTAAAAAGCGAATTCTTGAGATAATCGCTGATATCGCAGCTAAAAATAATGAAAGCATCGATCAAGCGACAGTTCTCAGTAGCTTAATGTCTCGAGAGCGCATGGGAAGTACGGGCATTGGTAATGGTATTGCCTTGCCACACGGACGTTTAGCTGGTCTAGAGAAAGTGATAGCAATTATAGTCACATGCACACCTGCTATCGATTTCGACGCGTTAGACGAAAAACCCGTAGATATATTTTTTGCTCTACTTGTCCCTGAAGAGCAAACTGAAGGGCATTTGCAAACGCTAGCAACCGTTGCCGGTAAACTTAGCGACAAAGAGACAATTAAAGCAATACGTCGCGCCACCACAAGCGACGATATTCTCTCTGCACTTTGTTAATGTTGAGCTCATTCATATCTTGGTGATTGGAAGAACTCAACGGTCAACGCGTATAAGATAAAACCAGTATATTAGGGAGAAATTAGGTGAAGCTGATTATAATCAGTGGTCGTTCGGGCTCTGGTAAATCTGTGGCGCTGCGCGCATTGGAAGATTTGGGCTACTACTGTGTTGATAACATACCGGTAAATCTACTCCCCACTCTCACGCATACAGTGGTTGATGAGTACGACCAAGTGGCAGTGAGTATTGATGTTAGAAATTTACCTAAAAATCCTCACGACTTGGTGGAGATACTCGACTATCTTCCTTCATCTTGGTCAATGACCATCGTTTATATCGACGCTAGCGACGACGTACTGGTCAAACGCTTTAGCGAAACCCGTCGTCTTCACCCTCTCGCCAAGCTTAACAAGTCACTTTCTGAGGCAATTAAAGCCGAATCTGCACTGCTTGCTCCTATTGTAGAAAGAGCTGACCTTTATTTAGATACCGATAAGCTGACGATACACCAGCTCGCTGAGTTAATTCGAGAGCGTATACTTGGCAAGAAGAGCTCTCGCCTTGTATTAGTATTTGAATCGTTCGGCTTCAAACATGGTATTCCCAAGGATGCAGACTATGTTTTTGATGCGCGCTTTCTGCCAAATCCTCATTGGGAGCCCGATCTGAAACACCTCACTGGTCTTGATGCTCCCGTCGAAGTATTCTTGGGCTCGCAACCAGTGGTAACCAAGTTTATTTGGCAAATTCAGAACTTAATAACGACATGGCTACCTCATCTGGAGCGAAACAACAGAAGCTATGTGACAGTGGCAATCGGCTGTACTGGTGGGCAGCATCGTTCGGTTTATATTGCTCAAACATTATCAAAAACCTTCAGCGAAATTCACCCTGATGTTCAAATTCGCCATCGAGAGTTGAATCAATAATGACGATTAGAAAAACGCTAACTATTGTCAACAAGCTTGGCCTTCATGCCAGGGCAGCAACGCAGCTAGTTAAACTTGCGAATCAATTTGATGCCAAAATCATTTTAAAGAAAGGAGACAAGGAAGCTGATGCTAGCAGTGTCCTTGGACTTATGATGCTTGAAAGCCACCAAGGGGAACAAGTTGATGTGATTGTCGACGGCAGCGATGCCGCAGATGCACTTAACGCCATTGAACAACTCATTGAAGGTAAGTTTAACGAAGACGAGTAACCACGCGGTCAATTGGTTACTTTATATACTTTCATTCCAGTATTCTTGGCATCTTGTGCTAAAGCAACGCAATTGTCATGACAGATTCATTATAATTGCGATATTCTACGGCTACTTAGGCTTTAACGCCTACCCCGTTTATTTTCATTCTGTAGGAATCAACGCCTTATGGCAGAAGCGCTTGTTTCTAAATACGTACAAACCCAACTGCGCGCACTTAACGCGGCGCTAGCTAACGGTCAGTTTGTATCTGTACGTAAGCTTCTGCTTGAATTACCCCCTTCTGATGTTGCCCATATCTTGGAATCAAGCCCCAGTAGGACCCGTGACGAACTCTGGGAACTTATTGATAGCGACTTTCATGGCGATATTTTAGAAGAACTGTCGGACGATGTCCGAAACGGTATCATTACCAAGATGCTTCCGGCCTCTGTGGTAGACGCACTTGAAGAGATGGACACCGATGACTTAGCCGAAACGCTAAGCAGCCTTCCTGAACCCGTACTTGCAGACATTCTCGACTCAATGGATGCACAAGACAGATTGCGCGCAGAGCAAGCGCTGTCTTACGGTGAAGAAACCGCTGGCTTCATCATGAACACGGATACCATTACCTTGCGTCCTGACGTCACCATTGATGTTGTCCTACGCTATATCCGTTTAAAGGGTGAGCTTCCTGAAAATACGGATACCTTCTACGTGGTGAATAGAACCGATAATTTAGTGGGTATTATTCCAGTAGCTCGCCTACTGACAGCTGATACTGACGACAAAGTATCAGATGTGATGGACGAAGAATCAGAGGCCATCCCGGTAAACATGCCCGACGATGAAGTGGCGAGTTTATTTGAGCGTTATAACTGGCTGTCAGCACCTGTAGTTGATGAAAAAAATCGTCTTGTAGGACGAATTACCATTGATGATGTAGTCGATATTATTCGTGAGGATGCCGAGCACTCAATGATGAGTATGGCCGGTCTTGATGACGACGAAGATACTTTTGCGCCTGTTATGCAAAGTACAAAACGTCGCTCAGTATGGCTAGCAGTTAACCTCATCACAGCACTTATGGCCGCTATGGTGAGTGATTTATTTGAAGCCACGCTTAGCCAAATGGCTGTACTTGCTATTTTAAATACTATTGTACCTAGTATGGGTGGTGTGGCAGGTAATCAAACGTTAACCCTTGTAATTCGTGGTATGGCGCTAGGTCATGTCAACGCCAATAACTCTCGATGGTTGATAAGCAAAGAAATCTCAATTGGTTTCTTAAACGGCGCGATATGGGCTGTATTAATCGCTTCAGTCATTGCTTTGTGGAAACAAGATTATATGTTGGGGGTTATTATTGCCTTTGCAATGATGGTAAACATGATTGCCGCTGCGCTGGCTGGGGCAACCTTACCTATGATCATGAAGCGCCTCAAAATAGACCCTGCGCTTGCAGGCAGTGTTATCTTAACCACAATAACCGACGTTGTTGGTATTTTTGCTTTCTTAGGTACTGCAACGCTGTTTTTAATCTAAGCCTTTAAAGATCACCCACTCCCTAATACCAGTCCGCATCGATAATTACCTGCTCAGCGAGACTTAAAATGTTCGTAATCGCGGCGTGTCACCGCAGGTATAGTGATTCTTTACAATATATAGGGTGTCCAGCCGTGCCGCTGGTATGAATAAAAGTGGCGGTGAATACTGACGATGACGTGATAAGAGCCGACTTTGCTGAGCAAAAGCCTCGCAAAGCCGCACTTTTGTTTACTTTAAAGCCTATTAGATAGCGAGAAAGTCGCCTACTTAATAACCTTCAGAGTAGGTTTACCCTTTTTAGGTGGTACTGGCGCATCTCTTACGTCGCTTGCATCAGCATCTTCAAGTGATGTTGGGCCGCTAGGTTGAGATGCATCTTCAGATGTTTCGGCGCGCTCTTGCTGCGCACGGGCGATGTCTTCTTCAGTAGCAAATACCGTACCTGCACCATTTTCCCGTGCATAGATAGCCATTACCGCTTCGCTAGGCATGCTTAAACGGCGTGGTTGCCCACCAAATCGAGCTTGAAATGACAGCCCTTCCACATCGAGAGAAAAATTAACACACGCACTAGGTGATACGTTTAAGACGATCTGGCCGTCTTTAACGAATTCCTGCGGCACTTCCACCAACTCGTTGGTTGCATCTACCACAATGTACGGCGTTAAATCGTTATCAACAATCCACTCATAGAAAGCCCTAAGCAAATAGGGCTGGTTTGACGTCATAGATGTCATAACGGGTTGTGGATCTCACGCTCTTGGTCAGTCAAAGACGCTTTAAATGAGCTACGCGAGAATATGCGGTTCATATACGCGTTAATTTCTTTGCTGCCCGCACCATTCAACTCGATACCTAGTGCAGGTAAACGCCACAATAGCGGAGCAAGGTAGCAATCAACTAAGCTGAACTCTTCGCTCATGAAGTAAGGCATTTCTCCAAATACCGGCGCTAACGATAACAGCGCTTCACGAAGTTCATTACGCGCTGCTTCTACATCGCCTTCACCGCGGAAAATTCGGGCTGCTAGCGAGTACCAGTCTTGCTCAATGCGATGCATCATAAGACGGCTTTGTCCACGTGAAACTGGGTAAACCGGCATAAGTGGTGGATGAGGGAAACGCTCATCAAGGTATTCCATGATGATGTGCGACTTGTAAAGTACAAGCTCGCGATCAACAAGAGTTGGAACAGTACCGTAAGGGTTAAGCTCCAACAGATCTTCAGACAGGTTGCTAGGATCTGTGAAGCTGATTTCAACACCCACACCTTTTTCTGCCAACACAATACGTGCCTGGTGGCTGTAAATATCAATTGTGTCAGAGAACAACGTCATAATAGAACGTTTATTCGCGGCTACGGCCATTCAATTTCCTCCGTCGAGAAACAAGTTTATGCTTACAAACGGTAAGCTTATTACGTTAATTCGTGCTACCTGAAAGCGCTTGTCTTAGACGCTTTCAGGTAGCACGAATAAATACCAAAAAAGGGGGCGAGACGCCCCCTTTTCATATTATACATAAATCTGCGCGATTAGTGCACTTCTCGCCAGTATTCTTTCTTCAGTAAGTAAACAAATACGAACAATACTGCGATAAAAATAAGTACCCACTTTCCAATCTTGTAAGATTCAAGTTTTGAAGGCTCACCTGTGTACTCAAGGAAGTTCACAATGTCAGCAACCGCTTGGTCGTACTCGTCTGGAGACATAGCGCCAGTACCGTCTGACTTGATACCTACATAACGTTTAACCATTTCACCATCAACCATTTGCTCTTCATAGGTGCGCGTTGGCGTACCTTGAAGTGGTTGAAGTACGTGTGGCATACCCACTTCTGGGAACACTGTGTTGTTCACACCAAACGGACGGCTCTCGTCTACATAGAAAGAGCGAAGGTAAGTGTAAATCCAATCTTCACCACGAACACGCGCGACAAGCGTAAGGTCTGGTGGCGCAGCACCAAACCATGTAGCAGCAGCCTCTTCAGGCATTGCACGCGTGATATAGTCAGAAACCTTATCACCCGTGAACTGCAGGTACTCTTGTCCAAGTTCGTCAGGAATACCCAAGTCTTGGAATGAACGCTGGTAGCGCTGATACTTCATTGAGTGACAGCCTAAGCAGTAGTTCATGAATAATTGTGCACCGCGCTGTAAAGACGCCTTATCGGTTAAATCGATAGGCGCTTTATCTAGGTGTACGTTCCCGCCTGCCGCAAGCGCTACGCCAGGTAGGAAGAAGGCTAAAAAGCACATCATTTTTTTCATTTAGAAATCCTCTCTGGCACAGGTTTAGTGTTTTCATTTTTGCTGTACAAGAACAGTGCAATGAAGAAACCGAAGTACATGATGGTCGCAACTTGCGACGCAACAATTTTCCAGTTTTCTTGCGGAGTACCACCTAAGTAGCCTAGGAAAATAAACACAATGGCAAACACGATAAGGTTCACTTTGTGCAGACCACAACGATAGCGCCATGACTTAACGCGACCACGGTCAACCCAAGGTAGCGCAAATAGCGCAGCAATCGCACCAAACATTGCTAGTACACCGAATAGTTTGTCAGGTACCGCTTTCAAAATTGCATAGAACGGCGTGAAGTACCACACTGGGAAGATATGCTCAGGTGTCTTAAGCGGGTTAGCAATTTCAAAGTTAGGGTGCTCTAGGAACTTACCGCCCATTTCTGGCGCGAAGAACAACACATAAGTGAAAAGCGCTAGGAATACACAGAACGCCACAAGATCTTTCAACACAATGTGCGGGAAGAACGGCAATACATCGTCAGCGATATCGTACTTGCTTGTGTAGTACTCGTGGATTTCATATTTCGTCTTTTCAGACTCAGGCAGTGAACCCTTCTTATGCTTGATAGCGATACCGTCAGGGTTGTTAGAACCCACTTCGTGAAGCGCAATGATATGAAGAAACACAAGAATAACAATAACCAACGGCAACGCAATAACGTGTAGAGCGAAGAAGCGATTAAGCGTAGCACCAGAAATAACGTAGTCACCCTGTAACCAAACAACAAGGTCAGGTCCAACAACAGGAATGGCACCAAATAACGATACGATTACCTGTGCACCCCAGTAAGACATTTGTCCCCAAGGTAGTACGTAACCCATGAAAGCTTCAGCCATAAGTGCAAGGTAAATGAACATACCAAACACCCAAAGAAGCTCACGTGGCTTTTGGTATGAACCGTAAATCATGCCGCGGAACATGTGCATATATACGACAATAAAGAATGCCGATGCGCCTGTGCTGTGCATGTAGCGAATAATCCAACCGTAGTCGATTTCGCGCATAATGTACTCAACAGAAGCAAATGCGCCTTCTGCTGATGGAACAAAGTTCATGGTAAGCCAGATGCCAGTAACAATCTGGTTAACCAAAACAATGGTAGCGAGGAATCCGAACACGTACCAAAAGTTCATGTTCTTCGGCGCTGGGTATTGAATAGCGTGCATATTTGCAACGCGCATCAATGGGATGCGGTCTTCAATCCAACCTAGAAAAGCGTTCATAATAATTAAGCCTCCGCTTCTGAACCAATGATGATGTTTGTATCATCAACGAACTGATAAGGCGGCACGACTAGGTTTAAAGGTGCCGGCACGTTTTGGAATACACGTCCCGCCATATCAAACTTAGAACCGTGGCATGGGCAGAAGAAACCGTCAGGAACACCCTCAACATACTCTTCAAATGCACCATCTTTAAGATGCTGTGGAGAGCAACCTAAGTGTGTACAAATACCTACTAGGATCAGGTACTCTTCTTTCATTGAACGAAAACGGTTTTGAGCAAAAGTTGGTTGCTGCTCAGCTTCAGAGTTAGGATCTTTCAGCTTATCTTCGTGTGCACCCAATTCTTCAAGAATTTCTGGCGTACGACGAACAATCCATACTGGCTTGCTTCGCCACATCACACGTACTAACTGTCCAGGCTCAATCCCGCTGATATCTACTTCAACGTCAGCACCAGCGGCTTTCGCTTTGGCACTAGGATTCCAGGACGCAATAAAAGGCACAGCAGCACCAACGACACCTACACCACCAACGACCGACGTGGCAACGGTCAAAAACCGACGACGAGTGTTGTTTTCTGGCTGGTTTTCGTTGTGTGCAGACTCTGTTGCATCTACAGATACATTGCTCATCCACATTTCTCCAGGTTTGGATAATTATGATGTGTAACCCAAGCTTATACTGGTTTTGTCACGCTTGAGTCATGCATCATATGGCTTGTCATGATAGCGACGCTACAGCAAAATTTTGCTGGTTTACGAAGTCACGAAAGTTTTCAAAATTTTCTACCGCAAATGATAAAAGAAAAGCCCTTATAAACACAAGGTTTTACTGATATTTAAGCGATAATTTAATTCAAAAGGTGTGTTTAGGTTTAGCGAGGTAAATCGCTAAAATCAAGGTTTTGAAGGATATTTGATAGGATAGGCTGTGGAAATTAAACCTTTGTTATAAAAATACCTTTGGATGTAGAAATAAAAAACCCGGCATAAGCCGGGTTTTTGCAAAACAAAAAGCGTGAAAATTAACGCTTTGAGAATTGTGGACGCTTACGCGCTTTGTGAAGACCCACTTTCTTACGTTCAACGCGACGTGCGTCACGAGTAACGAAGCCAGCTTTACGAAGAGCTGGACGTAGTGCTTCATCATACTCCATAAGAGCACGAGTAAGACCGTGACGGATTGCGCCCGCTTGACCGTTAGAACCACCACCTTTTACAGTGACGTAAACGTCAAACTTTTCAGTCATCTCAACAAGTTCAAGTGGCTGACGAACAACCATGCACTCTGTTTCGCGACCAAAGTACTCGTCAAGAGCGCGTTGGTTTACTTTAATGCTACCTGTGCCTGGACGTAGGAACACACGAGCAGTAGAACTTTTGCGGCGGCCTGTGCCGTAGTATTGAGTATCTGCCATGTTAATAGCTCCTTAAATGTCCAAAACTTGTGGTTGCTGTGCTGCGTGAGAGTGTTCTCCACCAGCGTAAACTTTCATTTTACGGAACATTGCGCGACCTAGAGGGCCTTTTGGCAACATGCCCTTAACTGCTTTTTCAAGAACCATTTCTGGCTTGTGAGCAATTAGTTTTTCAAAGTTTGTCTCTTTAAGACCACCTGGGTAACCAGAATGCGCATAGTACATTTTGTCTTGCGCTTTACGGCCTGTTACCGCAATTTTTTCAGCGTTGATTACGATGATGTAATCACCAGTGTCCACGTGAGGTGTGTACTCTGGCTTGTGCTTGCCACGAAGGCGTAGTGCGATTTCAGAAGCCAAACGGCCTAGAGTTTTGTCTGTGGCGTCTACCACATACCAGTCACGTTGTACCGTTTCTGGCTTAGCAACAAAAGTTTTCATTTTTCAAATTCACCCGAATAATATCGTCGTTACTGATTTCTGAACACCAGAAATCACCTTAAAATCAACACAAAGACCCCTTCGAGCCGGCTGATTCTTCCACCTTCCCAAAGGTGGGCGTAACTGGGCAGGGCGCGAATTATACAGGAATTGACATAAATGCGAACCCCTAAGAATAAAAAATATGGATAAAATTTAGTCATAGAAAAATGGCTTAAAAATTCGTGTGCCCCCCCACCTATTAATAGGCTATTAAAACATCGAGGCCTCAGCTCAACGCAATGCGGGCATTTATATAGGGAGAACAAAGAATGTTACCCAAAAATAAAACTGAAATTATCCCTATTAAACCAACAGTTGTTCTGCTGACATCCGTGTTCTTAAGGTTTTCTTAAGGATTCTGATGTACACTTTTGCGGGTAAGAGATTGTCGAGTTTTTTGAATGCGAATATTACTTGTTGAGGACGACAGGCCTCTTTCAGATGCGCTAGCCTTATCGCTGAGAAATGCTAATTATACCGTTGACTGCACCTATACTGGTGCAGATGCGCTTGCGACCCTGAGTATCGGTCAAACCGACATTGTGGTTCTTGATTTAGGCCTTCCCGACACAGATGGCTTAAATGTGCTTAAATCAATACGTAAAAAAAATACGTCGCTTCCCGTATTAATACTCACTGCGCGGGATAAAACGTCTGATAAGATCTCTGGGCTTGATGCAGGGGCGGATGATTATTTACCAAAACCCTTTGAAATTGACGAGCTATTAGCCAGACTGCGTGTATTAGAGCGCCGTCTCGGCACTGCATCACAAACGGTTATCACCATTAGAAATGTTAGTCTTGATACTGCCCATCACACGCTCTTAATTGATAACGAGACTCTTCATTTACCAAGACGAGAACTCATGCTACTGAAAGCACTTATCGAAAATGCCGGTCGGGTATTGAGTAAAACTCAGCTTGAAAACAAGCTTTATGAATGGGGTGAAGAAGTTGCAAGCAACACAATAGAAGTGCATATCAGCCATTTACGTAAAAAAATGCCTGACAATTTCATCAAAACGATTCGCGGTGTGGGTTACTGTATATCTAAATCAGGGGAATGAATTGTCGTCAATTCGCCGTTTTCTCATCCTTACATTAATCAGCGCGCTCGTCTTGGTTATTTTCAGCGCAGCGCTGCATGGTTATCGGGCCACCCTTGATATCTCAAGCACACTGTTAGACGACGAATTACTTGCCCTTTCTAACGCTATTTCTTACTTCGACAGTAATACACAAGAAAACGAACAAACGCTGCTTTTTCAGATCTGGAAAAAAGGCGAGCTAGTGAGTAGTTCTACTGATCAACTCTCTACCCCCATCGCCCCTTTCAAACCTGGTTTTGCGGAAGTGAACGCGCTAGGCACACGGTGGAGAGTTCTAGCCACCTACAAGAAAGAAACCGAGACCTGGTATATGGTAGCTCAACCGGTAAGTAATCGCTTTATCCTTACCGATTCACTCACCGTAGCCGCCATTACGCCTTTCATATTAAGTGTTCCTTTGCTCGCTCTTATACTTTTTTTCGGTATCACATGGGGCTTGTCGCCCTTAAAGCATTTGTCAAAATTGCTAGCAAAGCGAAAAGGCAACGACTTTTCCACCATTGCGCTGTCTAGAGAACCAAGTGAACTTACGCCTGTGGTTTCTACCATAAATACGATGTTCACACGACTCAGTGCAGCTTTCGAACGTGAACAACAGTTTGCCTCCAATGCTGCACATGAGTTGAGAACGCCATTAAGCGTAATGAAAATCAACATTCACAACATTGCCAATGAATTGGGCGAAAAAGGTCAAGCACTTAAAACCCTTAAGGCAGATACCGACAGGATGATCCATGCAGTAAATCAATTCCTCTTATTAACGCGGACCAGTCCTGAGACCTTTATCGAGCAGCGAGAGCCGATTAATGTTCATCATGTGGCTCAAGAAGTGATCAGCGACCTCTATGGCAAAATGGAGGATAAAGGGCAAGACATTGCACTTGAGGGAGAAGATGCATGGCTGCAAAGTTCACAGTTTATGTTGTACACGCTGCTTCAAAATCTGGTGAGCAATGCGAGTAATTATTCCCCGTACGGGGCGCAAATTGTCATTAATGTGGAACGACATAGCGGCGGTGTGTCGTTAAGTGTATGCGATTCAGGCCCGGGCATTCCGGCTGACCAACGTGCTGACGTTATAAAACGATTTCAACGAGTCTCAAACAGTAAATCTACAACTGGAAGCGGGTTGGGTTTGGCAATTGTTGCTCAGATTGTTGATTTGCATGGTGCCGAGCTTACGCTGCATGAAAGCAAACTAGGTGGTTTAGAAGTACGAGTGGAGTTTTCAAATGACCACGTACTTTAGGTCGCCCATGACTTTACTTTTTGGTTTTTTTGCTTGCTACATGCCAAGTGCATGGGCGTTACCTGAGGTTGTGGTTGAGATAAAGTCACATCTATTTTATCCACAAGAAGTCATTGTTCCAGAGGGACAAAAGATAAAACTCACCTTTATCAACTTCGACAATACCCCCGAGGAAATAGATAGCTTTTCCTTAAATAGAGAGAAGGTGATATTCGCAAACAGTAAAGGCACTATATTTATTGGGCCATTAGCCCCTGGAGAGTACCCATTCTTTGGCGAATTTCACCCCAATAGCGCTATAGGAAAAGTCGTCGTCAAAAGCGAGGGGGTTAACTAACATGCTGATAAACACTGTCGTTCTTTTTCTGCGCGATACCTTACCTATTTTTCTACTCTTTAGTGTACTTCTTGCCCTACCGCGAGTTTCCACAGTCACTATTCTATGGCGTTTGCTGGCGCTTGCACTCATCGCTACGTTGGCTTATCCAAAGCTTGGAGTGGTGTCTGAATTTCACGAGGGTGCTGGGTTCGAACTTCTCAAATCGATATTGTTTTTTATTGCGTGGCTTGGCATGTGCTGCCTTGCGTTGTTGCCTCCCGCAAGATCTTTAGCGTTTAGCGTCGGCGTCTCTTTTTTAGTATTGGGAATTGGGTTGCCAAATTCTTTACATTTTTTAGTCTATTTTATCTCAGAATTATCGAGAAGCAGCGACAGTACGTTGCTACTGCTAGGCACTACTATTGGTCTGGGCATAAGTATCAGCATTGCCATCTTACTGAACGTTTTTCTCACCCATTTTGTCAATTTGAAAACAACCTATATTTTTATCTCCGTGTTTGTTGCAGCACAAGCTGCCAATATCGCTTTATTGTTGGAACAAACCGACACATTTCCCTCACCGACGCAATTATGGGATAGCAGCGGAATTATTAGCGACAACAGCGAGTATGGACATTTGCTTAACGCCCTTGTTGGCTATGAAGCCACCCCCTCTTTAAGTTATATGATTGTTTTTTTTATTGCGTTGGTCGTTCCCAATGTCATCGCCTTATTTTGCGTAAGACAAAGATCGATCTCTTTCAAGGAGGCCGCATGCTAAATCGTGCTTTTTTCTCCTTTATCACGTTCTTATTACTGCTCACCGGTCACGCGTATGCAGACAACTTTAACGTAGATAGAGTATATCACCCCTACGTACTGCCATTTGAACGCGAGTTTGAATGGCGCCTAACGTCAAGGCAAAACGACAATGGAAATGTGCTGATGCAGCGTTTTTCATTTGGCCATGCTTTGTCAGAATTTTTGATTTTAGAGGCCTATGTGGTAGGAGCGCGTGACCAGAACGAAGATTTTGGCGTAGAGGGTTACGAATTAGAATTGCGCTGGATGATGACCGAACAAGGACAATATTGGGCTGACTGGGGCACATTATTTGAACTTGAAAAAAAGCATAATACGGATGACTGGGAAGTGAAAGCTGGCTTACTTACTGAAAAAGAGTTTGGCCAATTCAGCCTCACTACAAACATCAGTCTCGTTTATGAGTGGGGGGAAACGGTAGCAAATGAATGGGAAAGCGAATTCAAGGCTAAATTTAGGTATCGCTGGATCCCTGAAGTACAACCTGGATTGGAAGTGTATGTAGCAGAGGACTTTATCGGGGTTGGTCCAGCATTCATGGGTATAAAACGCTTTGACCGACAGAAACAGTTAAAATGGGAACTGGGCTTTATTGCCGGACTAAATGGTGACAGTAAAGATCATACACTTCGCATGTCGTTGGAATACGAATTTTAATGCAAGTTTGCACTTTAGCGCCCAACTTAAGCTTTCCTTAAGGTTCAACATTTAAAGTGCACGTCATTCGATGATTTACCAAATATTCTTATGCACCAGTTTGACGTCAGTGTTGTTTTACCTGCTAAAAATGAAGCCAAAAACCTTTCTGCTTTGTTACGAGAAATTGCAGAAGTGGTTCCAAGTACAACAACAGAAATTATTGTTGTTGATGACGGTAGCAGCGACGACTCCCTATCCTTGCTGCATAAACTTTCAAGCACCTTGCCGGTAAGTTGTCGTGTCATCGTCCACCCTATGAGCTGCGGTCAAAGCACTTCGGTTTTTCACGGCGTTTTACAGGCAAAAGGCAAGTGGATCATCACCCTTGATGCTGATGGGCAAAACGATCCTGCTGATATACCGCGACTGATTCGCGCAGCTAAAGAGACTAATGCAGCGCACTTCTGCGTTATCGGACATCGTAAAAAGCGAAAAGATACCCCGTGGAAGCGATTTCAGTCTAAAGTTGCCAATCGTGTTCGCCAGTGGGTCCTACAAGACGACACACCAGACACGGGCTGTGGCTTGAAACTCCTCCCAAGAAGTACCTTTTTACTTTTGCCCTACTTCGACCATATGCACAGATATATTCCCGCTTTAACTAAAAGGCTTGGGGGAGAAGTGGTATGTGTATCGGTCAATCATCGCGCGCGCTTAGAAGGTAAATCAAATTACACAGCGTGGAATCGTGGCTGGGCAGGGATCATCGATATGCTTGGCGTCAGATGGCTAATGTACAGAAATAAGCTTAATCACATTGCCAGCGGAATGGGTCATGAAGACTAATCTTCGCCGCCTCAAAAGCGTCATACAGTTTTTCATCGGGGCAGCAAGCATCGCGCTTGTCTGCTATGTGTCGCTTGAGGTCACTGGTGAAGTATGGAAGCACGGTGATGATACAGATTGGTTGAATGCCTATATTTCAAATTTAAATTGGCAATCGCTGTGCATGATACTGAGTGGTTGTGTTGTACTTTTAACCATGGGTTTTCCCCGTCAGGCTGTCAGTTTTTTTTGTGGAGTGGGCTTTGGCGCATTGCAGGGAGGATTAATTGCCTTGTTGCTAACGGTATTGTCTGCATGCATAGCCTACGCATTAGCAAATGGCCCTCTGCGCTCACTTGCCGTCCGTCTTTTAGGTACAAAATTAAAGCCTGTTGAAAACAAACTGGCCAAGCGAAGTTTTCGCAATGTGCTAATTGTTCGTTTATTCCCTGTTGGCTCCAACCTAATCACAAACGCCGTCGCAGGTGTGCTAAGCGTTCCGTTTGTCCCGTTTATTGCTGCAAGTGCAATCGGCTTTGCGCCTCAAACTTTTTTGTTTACCTTGCTTGGAAGCGGTTCTCGCTTTGTCAGCTCCCTCGAACAGCCTTTACAAATTGGTGGCTTAATCATTAGCCTTCTTCTACTTCTATCCTTATCAGGCATTGCTCGTAGGAGTGAGCCGTCGTGAGGCTTGTGCTTAATTCAAATAGCCATGCATCTACCCTGTTCTTTTTTGCCTGTGCTCTGATATTTGTTGGTCTGGGTTTCAGAGATGCTTGGCCCCCCGATGAGCCTCGATTCGCATTGGTCGCAAAAGAGATGGTGAACACCGGACAGTGGCTTGTGCCCATGCGCGGTGGCGAAATTTATCCAGACAAGCCCCCTGTGTTTATGTGGTGTATTGCCTTCTTTTACCTTATAACGGGTAGCCTGAAGGTGGCTATGCTCCTGCCTAACGCTATCGCAAGCCTTGTCACGTTGGGGTTAACCTACAAGCTATCGCTAAGACTTGCCAATAAAAAAGCGGCAATGTTGAGTATGCTCGTACTTCTATTGAGCCCTCAGTTTCTTATTCAAGCCAAATTCGCTCAAATAGATGCCCTTGTCGCCTGCTTTATCTGGATTGGCGTCTACGGACTCATTCAGCACTTTTATGTGCATGTTAATTGGCGGTGGTACTTTGCAGCATGGTTCTTTATGGGGCTTGGGATCATAACCAAAGGCGTTGGCTTTTTACCTGTTCTTTTATTTATCCCCATTGCATTTTTCGCATTTACCAACGGCTCACATCGCGGCAAGTGGTCATTGCGCATGTTGTTTGGCCCCTTAATCATGCTATCAGTTGTGGCGCTGTGGCTTGCACCTCTGCTTTATCTTGGTTTGATAAAACAACAGCCTCAAATACAACAATACTTGTCGAACATTTTGTTTAAACAAACGGCTGAGCGATATGCCAATGCCTGGCACCACATAGAGCCCTGGTATTACTATATTGTTGAAGTTATTCCTGTATTTTGGATAACTCCAATTGCCATACTTGTATCAAAAGCTAAGTCGTTAAAAAATGTACTTACTCACAACCCCGCTTACTCATCCTTGTTGATATGGGTAATATTGGTTGTCATTTTCTTTAGTATCAGCCCAGGTAAACGTGGTGTTTATGTTTTACCGGCACTGCCTGCGTTGAGTATGGTTGCAGGTCTGGTACTTGCGAATTCGACTGTATCAAGAGGGTTGGTGCTTTTTGCGCGCGCAGTGACTTCGTTAATCTCTGCCGTTTTATTGATTGCTGGCTTAGCACTGCTTTTTCACGAGCCCACCGCTTTTAAGCTGATGACGCGCTTTGACAGCGACAGCGAAACCCTTGTTCGTTTAAGCATTGTATTACTTGTAATCGGTTTCGCTGGGCTTTGTACTCATATTGTCTACTATGTTTACAATAAAAAGCGCAACGCAGGGGATGGAGAATTACTCGCCCGCCAATTACTGGCATGGCTTTTCATTTTAACTGTAATTCCTTCCACATTCGGTGCATGGCTGCTAAACGACTACCGTACTCCCCGCATAGTCCTTCAAAATGCAGAAAGCCAAATAAGCAATATGTTGACGAAGGATTCAACTGCCTTCGAGGTAGGGATAGTCAGCTTTAAAGAACAGTATTTGCTTTATTTACCCTTTAAAATGTCTCATTTTGGTTACCATACTCCGAAAGAAGTAGAAAACGGTACAGCGTGGGCTTGGTTGACCGATACTTCCGAGCCTTCCCGCGAGCAGACAAATATTTCAGGCCGGCGGGTTAGACCGCCAATACGTCAACGCTTTTTGTTAGTTCCAAGTGACTACAAATTTCAATGTGTAGACTTATCACAAGCCACCTCAATGGGTGTAGCCCACCGTGACGAATGGTTATTGCTTCCTGCCACTGCAGCGAACGCTACCTGTGATTTACCGGCTAATGGCCCCGTTTTTAATAGCTATGACGGCTCAAGCGATTAATTAGCTTGGGCGTTTTTAACATTTTGGACTGACATTTATAAAAGTTTTTCCCCCTTAAGGTTCTCTTAAGGTCTCGCGTAAATACTCATAACATCGCAAAACCAATGAGCATGTTTATGAGTCACGTTTTAGCTTCTGTTCCAACCCAGGTTGCTAGTCAGCAACCTGCGATTGTCTCAAAGGAAAAGCCCGCTATAACCTTTATCGCGGCAAAACATGGACATAATGCCCGCCGCTGTATTGAAGCGTTTATAGCGAGTGGTTTTCAAGCTCGCTACAACGCACGAGTGACTTCCTTTATGCCTATGCTGTTTGCTCTTGACGCTAAGGGAGTTAAAGCCGCCGCAGGCGCAAGATTTGCCGCATATGATGGTCAGTATAATTCTCTTTTCATAGAGCAATACCTTAACACTTCGGTAGAAACTGCCCTCACCCTACAAGGGATAACCGTAAACAGAGCGCATATTGCTGAAGTTGGTAACCTTTTTAGCAGTGCATCGCGCTATACCCTCCCCTTGTTATTTGCCCTGTTCTTCGTTTTAAAACGATGTGGTAGCAAATATCTGGTTTTCAGTGCGACCTCACAGCTCACCTCTTTACTCATGGGCGCGGGTATTCAACTCCTCCCCCTTGTTAAAGCCGATGTGTCAAAACTTAAAGGGAATAGCGATGATTGGGGCACCTATTATGAAACCGCTCCTCAGGTTACTGCCCTGTCGCTAAATCACGTAACCCAACACATTATTGGCTGCCCTGAACTTAATGCTCATTACCAACGTGCAATTGAGCTTATTTCCGCAAATGTGGATGCGTTAACGCAAAATATCTGCACAAAAAAGGAAACAGCGTATGTTGCTTAATCAGTATATAAATGGGCACGATGATGACGTTGCGCTGAAATGCAAAGACGGTTCAATGACTTACCGCGCCCTTTTGAGCGCCGTCGAGAACCTCGCAAACTGGATAACAAATCACAATGCCGAGAGGGTCGGCATTGCCTTTGACAATAGCTTTGCATGGGTGATTGCTGATTTAGCCTGCCAACAGGCTGACGTCTGCTGTGTCCCCGTTCCGTTATTTTTTAGCACTTCCCAACAAGAACATGTATTAAATGAGAGCCAGTGTCACTTTTTATTGACCAATCGCGGTGGTGAACTAAGTGAATGGAGTGAGTCTCCGACAGTTATTGATAGCGAAAACGACATTGTCGCTCATCCGCTCAAACATGACGCTCGTGTATACACACCTGTAGGTACTAACAAAATAACCTTTACTTCAGGCTCTACGGGCTCACCGAAAGGCGTGTGCCTGTCAACTGAATCGCAATGGAAAGTTGCCCATTCTATTGAGCGCGCTGTTCAACCAGAAATAGTTAACCACCTGTGTTTACTGCCATTGTCTACCCTACTTGAAAATATTGCAGGTGTTTACGCCCCTCTGTACCACGGCGGCACGGTTTATTTAGCCACGGCATCTGAGCGCGGATTTCAAGGAAGCAAACTCGTCAATCCAAACGCTCTGCTGTCACTGATAGACCGCGTTCAACCAACGTCTGTGATCTTGGTGCCCGACTTACTTATGGTGCTAGTACAGGCATGTAATCAGGGCTGGACACCACCTTCATCACTAATGTTCATTGCTGTTGGCGGTGCACATGTAGCGCCCACTTTGCTGGCGCAAGCTCAAGCGAAGGGACTACCAGTATTTGAAGGTTATGGCTTATCTGAAGCGGTATCAGTATCAACATTGAACACGCCCAATTGCAATACGATGGGCAGTGCCGGAAAAACGCTTGGTCATAATCAACTGCACATCGAAGAGGGTGAAATCGTAGTTACAGGCAACCACTTTCTGGGCTATCTGAATCAACCTTCCTCATTTTATCCGACCCAGGTCAGAACCGGCGATTTAGGCTTTTTTTCTGACAACACACTTACGCTGAATGGGCGTATAAAAAACATAATGGTGAACAGCTTTGGCAGAAATGTATCGCCAGAGTGGATTGAATCTTTATTGCTGGGAACAGGACTGTTTAGGCAGGCTTTGGTGTATTGCGAAGCTAAACCCTACTGTGTCGCGCTCCTCGTACCCGCTTCCAATACTATTTCTAATACACAGATTCAAAGCGCCCTTGCGCTTATCAATAAGCAGTTACCTGACTATGCGCAAGTTGTTAGTTTCGCCACCATCGGTCTTTGTACGCCAGAAAACCAACTGCTTACCCCAACGGGAAAACTGAAGCGTGACGCAATAATTGCCCGCTATGCGACTGACTTAGACATGCTCTACCAGGGCCAAGACCAACACCAGTACAGCGTTCAAAGTACAACAGCATTTTCTTCTCAATTTGTTATCAAGGAATAATTTATGAATTTCTATCAGCAACTTCAAAGCAACACCGAACATGCCAGACAGTCATTCTTACAGGCGCCGATTATACAACGCTGCTTTAACGGTGATTTTAACCTAAACGACTATATTGCCTTTCTTCAACAGGCTTATCATCACGTTAAGTTTACTGTTCCCCTGCTTATGGCGACAGGTGCCAAACTCAACGAAGATAAGGAATGGCTAAGAGAAGCAATTGGTGAATACATTGAAGAAGAAATGGGTCACCAAGAGTGGATCCTTAACGACCTTGCAGCCTGTGGCGTTGATAAAGAACAGGCGAGGAAAAGTCAGCCTGCACCCGCCACCGAATTAATGGTTGCCTATGCTTTTGATGCAATAGCGCGCAAAAACCCACTGTATTTCTTCGGCATGGTATTCGTTTTAGAGGGCACAAGTATTGCGCTTGCCGACGCGGCTGCAAAACAAATCAAAGACAAGTTATCACTGCCTAAATCAGCGTTTAAATACCTTACCTCTCACGGTGCGCTAGACCAAGAGCACATTGTTTTCTTTGAAGGGCTTATGAACAAAATTACTGACCCCAAAGAGCAGCAAATGATCATTCACAGCGCGAACATGTTTTATCGCTTATACGGAGATATCTTTCGCGAATTAACACCCGAACACGGTTTGGAACAGGTTGCTTGAATTCAAGGGTTTACCTCTGGTGCTTATCCTCCGAGGTAAACTGCTAACACGTTAAGGTAAATACAATGAATATTCAGTGGCGTAATCAAGTGGTACTTCTTACAGGTGCAACTGGCGGTATTGGTCAAGCAATAGCCAAGGCGCTTGATGAAAAAGGTGCGCACATTATCCTAACTGGCAGAAGTAAGGCGAAGCTCGAACAGCTGCAGCAAAATTTAACCCTTCATCATACCGCCGTTGTGGCTGACATTACGTCAGATGAAGGCAGAGATAGAGTAGTAAGTGCCTGCCAACGACTTCCTTTAAGTATTCTGGTTAACAATGCTGGCATTACCTATGTGGGCGAGTTTGGGGGCACCCCTATCGAGTCAATTGTATCGACAAATATGCTGGCTCCGATGCTACTAACCCAACGCCTACTGCCGTTACTCGAACGTAGACCGTCTGCGCACGTTGTGAATGTAGGCTCTGCTTTTGGAAGCATAGGTTTTGCTGCGCACGGAACCTACTGCGCAACTAAATTCGCTTTGAAAGGCTGGACGGAAGCGATGCACAGAGAATTCAGCGATAGCAAAATTAAATTTCACTATCTAGCGCCACGCGCAACGCGTACCGACATAAATGACGAACGCGCTAATGCGCTAAATGAGGCATTGGGCAACCAGACAGACGAGCCTGATGCAGTAGCGCAAGCATTCATTAAACAGTTAGAAAACAATTTGCCAAGGGTCGCACTCGGACGTGCTGAACGCTTTTTTGCCAAGCTTAACGCGCTAGTTCCCAGTGTTGTTGACAACGCGTTGGCAAAGAAACTTCCAACAATTAAACGCTATGCCTTTCAAAAAACGCAATCACAAGACAAACAGACCAGCGCTCAAAACGATACCCGTCTGGGTAACAAGTTGGTTTAACACGAGGACATTATTATGAAGAAATTAACCACGCTTAGCACCACGGTAATTCTGGGACTCGGTCTGGCATTAAGTCACACTACTATGGCTCAAGCTAACGAAGTCACAGAAAGTACAGCGCCGACATCAGCCTTAAGCGAAACGGCTACCAGCCCTTTAAAGACACTTCAGCATCAATGGGCACATATTAACTATGAACTTGATGATGCAGAAAAGGAAAAAGCATTCGTCGCCCTTATTAATACCGCTAAATCTTTCGTAAAGGAAGAACCCAATAACCCTGAGTTATTGATTTGGCAAGGCATAATTCAATCCAGTACAGCCGGTGCCAAGGGCGGCCTTGGTGCTCTGGACTACGCAAAGGATGCTCGTAAGAGTTTTGAACAAGCAATGCGATTGGACGAAAACGCACTCTCTGGCTCTGCGATGACCAGTTTGGGCGTGCTGTACCATAAGCTTCCGGGTTGGCCTATTAGCTTTGGTAACGACAAAAAAGCTGAGAAATTGCTGAAGCATGCACTTGAAATAAACCCTGACGGAATAGATCCCAACTATTTCTACGCGGAGTATTTATTTGATAACGGTAAATATGACGAAGCACTGAAATTCGCTAAGAAAGCGCAGAATGCCCCCGCCCGCAGCGATCGTCCTATTGCTGACTTAGGTCGCAAAAGGGAAGTCGCTTTACTGGAAGCGAAAATAGCACGTAAAAGCTAACGTGCTTTACAAGACAAGATAAGGAAGACTGGGTGTGCAGCTTCTTCCTTATCGTTACGGCGATGTATACGCCCTCCCGCATTATTTAAAATAGATTCAGGTTATTGGTATGTATAAATTGTATACACTTCTCATCTACCGCTAGCCCTCCTATTATGGAAGAAAAAAGGAGTGGCCTAATGCCAAAAATTCCACGTTCCTCAGACAACGACTACACCCATGATATGAGTCAGTCGCGCCGCGACTTTATAGCACGTGAAACTGGCGTTTCGCTAAACCACTTAGGGCACTACTCCATACCGCCAGACTCTCTGTCGGGCAATATTGAAAATTTTACCGGTGTCGCACAAGTCCCCATTGGATTTGCCGGCCCCATGTTAGTCAACGGAGAGCATGCCAAGGGGGAATTTTACGTTCCCATGGCAACCACAGAAGGCACCTTGACCGCCAGTTACAGCAGGGGCATGCGCCTAACAAGAGAGGCTGGCGGTATAACCACCACGGTTATTGACGACGCCATGCAGCGCGCACCCATGTTCGCTTTTACCAATGCAAGAGAGGCCTTGGCATTCGGGAAGTGGGTCGAGCAAAATTTCGATGCAATTAAACAAGCCTGTGATAGCACCACCAGCGTTGGAAAGCTCAGAGATATTGAGCAGTATGCTGCCTCTAAGCTGCGCTGGCTTAGATTTAACTTCACCTGCGGCGATGCAGCGGGCCAAAATATGGTTAGCAAAGCAACGAAAGCAGGCTGCGAGTGGATTCAGGCGAATTATTCAGCCCCAATTGACCATTTTGTGCTTGCAGCAAACCTTGATACCGATAAAAAGCACTCTCACTTAAATTCTTTGCGCACACGCGGTAAACGTGTGGTGGCAGAAGTTACCCTGCCTAAGCGGCTAATGACAGACATTATGCATTGCCCGCCAGAAGCCCTGTTTAAGCAGCGCCAATATTCAAACATGGGCGCATTTATGGCTGGAAGTGTGAATAATGGTGCCCATTTTGCCAACGGTATAACGGCAATGTTTATTGCTTGCGGACAAGATGTTGCCAATGTCGCTGAATCGTCAGCTGGTTTTACCTACGCTGAAATTACGCCAAATGGCGACTATTATTTCTCGGTGACCATTCCTTCACTCATTGTTGCCACCTATGGCGGAGGGACGGGGTTAGCCACCCAGAATGAGTGTCTACGTGTACTTGGCTGCACAGAAAAAGGGAGCGTAAATAAGTTTGCTGAAATTGTCGCTGCCACGGTTTTATCAGGCGACCTTTCCCTTAGCTCTGCCGTTGTGGCCGATGAATGGGTAAGCAGTCATGAACGATTAGGAAGAAATCGATAAACCTGATTTAAAAAGGGGGTGGATTCAAACCTTACGCTTTTGCTAAATGAAAGAAAGCCGAGCAAAGATGAAGCCCCTATGCCTGACCAAATTAGCTAGATAACCGGAGCGTTTGGGCGTGTAACCACAAAGTACGCACCTATTCCCATAAATAGGCCAATACCGATGTAAGCGGGAATAGGCATGGATGCTAACAGACACACTAGAATAAAACTTAAAAGCATACTGCAACAGGCAATGCATTTAACTTTTTTCGATATCGCGCCATGCTTGCGCCATGCAACAAGGCTGGGGCCGTATTTGGGATGCTGTATGAGCCAGTTCTCAAGACGTGGCGAGGATTTCGTAAAACAGAAAAGTGCACCTATTAAAAAGACCGTGGTTGGCATGACGGGCAAAAATGCGCCAATTATTCCTAAAAGCGTTAAGACCAATCCCAGCGATAAAAACAGCACATTTTTCATAAAATAATCACGCCCAATTTTATCCAACTCCTTGATAGGTGTTATGACTCAACACCAACTAAACACCTCTCCAACGTGTTTTTTATACCAAGATTTAAGACAGAATGGATCTGAACAGACTTGTCGTAAATCAAACCTACCTTTTAACCATACGCCAAAATGACAAAGTTTCCATCTACATTGGTCTAATTTAGTAGGCTTAACCCAAGTTCTTAAAGCATTGCATCAATGCTTCACGTGTTATCTGGTAAACGAAATAACTGGTGAGTTATTGGCGGGACGGGCGAATCACTTAGCACTAGTCGACTGTTTAGCCTGCTGCCACAGCGCTTCCATTTCATCAAGGGTCAATGCCTCGAGCTTCTGGCCCTGCTCAGTCGCCAAGCGTTCCACACCCTTAAAGCGGTGAGCAAACTTGTTACTGGCATTACGAAGCGCAGTATCAGCATCTACCTTACAATGCCTGGCTAAATTCACCATGGCGAAAAGGGCATCGCCAATTTCTTCTTCGATAGCCTGCTGATTGTCGGGCAAATCATCATTTGAAGGCGCTTCATCAGCTCCCACAGCCTTGAGAGCGCGCTGCTTGAAATTCAGCTCTTGCTGAATTTCTTCCACTTCCTCACGCACTTTGTCGATAACAGGTGCCGAGTCAGGCCAATCAAAACCCACCTTTGCACAGGCTTTCTGCAGTTTTTGCGCATACATCAGTGCCGGCATACCTTTGGGTACACTATCTAGAATACTGGTTTCTGCGGCTTCGTCGTGTTGCTCTAAGCGCTGCTTTTTACGCTGTTTTTCTTGGGCTTTGATAGCATCCCACTGCGCGTTTAAAGCACTGTCGTTCAATTGGGCACGTTCGAGCGTGACGTTTTCATTTGTATCGCCAGCGCCTTCAGATGCAAGCGGATTAGCAAACACATGAGGGTGACGACGCACCAGCTTATCGCTAATGCTTTGCGCCACATCGTCAAAAGAAAAAGCGCTAGATTCACTGGCTATCTGCGCGTAGAACACCACTTGAAACAGCAAATCACCCAACTCATCTTTGATGTCGTGCATATCACCAGTGGCAATAGCATCAGCCACTTCATAGGCCTCTTCTATGGTATAGCGAGTTAGGCTATCCATAGTTTGTTTCACATCCCACGGACATCCAGATTGCGGGTCGCGCAGCTGCGCCATAATGTCAAGCAGCCGCTGCATTTCACTAAGCCTAGCTTTGTTTGCGTTTTGCATCGGTCACGCCTTTGAGCTGTCGCAATCGGGTCAACACTTTTGACACCGTATCGAGGTCTTGAACCTCTATCGATATAGTAATGAGCGCCGTTTGCCTGTTTTTATCACTTAGGCTGTTCACGCCCAAAAGCGGTACGTTTTCATTCGCCAATACCGTAGTGATATCCCGTAAAAGGCCCGTTCTATCGTGACAGAATATATCGATAGCTGTTTCGAACCCTACTTTGAGCTCTTCTGACCAATTCACTTCTATCTGACGCTCAGGATGCTGAGATAACAAGTGCTGAAGCTGATCGCAATTTTCTTTATGAACGCTTACACCGCGGCCTTGCGTGATATACCCTAAAATAGCTTCGCCCGGCACCGGTTTACAGCAGTTCGCCAGCTGGCTCATTAGATGCCCCACACCTTGTACAACCACCGCATCTTTTTTACCTGAGCCTGCCGCTGTTTTACGCGTTTTGACCTTAGGGCTAATTTCCGGCTCTGGCGCAGGCGGTTCTTGCAAATGATGAATAAAGTTGATCACCTGCATAACGCGCACATCACCAGCACCTACCGCAGTGTACAAGTCATCAAGGGTTTGTAAGTTAAACTTCTCATGCGCTTCATTAGGTACTTTGGCGGGCAAGTGAGCGCGCTGGAGTTCGCGCTCTAAAAGCTCTTTACCGGCCGCTAGGTTTTTGTCTCTGTCTTGCTTTTTGAAGAAAGAGTGAATCGTGGCGCGAGCCCGCGAAGAATGGACATAGCCAAGGCCAGGATGCATCCAATCGCGGCTTGGGTTAGGCTCTTTTCCGGTGAGTACTTCTATCTGGTCACCACTTTGCAGTAAATACGTAAACGGTACTATGCGCCCATTCACTTTAGCGCCGATACAGCGGTGACCCACATTACTGTGAATGTAATAGGCAAAATCAAGCGGTGTGGCACCTTGAGGAAGGTCAATAACATCCCCTTTCGGAGTAAACACGTAGACTCTATCGTCGAACACCTGGCTACGCAGCTCTTCAACTATATCACCAGATTCAGCCACTTCTTCTTGCCACGCAAGTATGCGCCGAAGCCAGTTTATGCGCTCGTCATAGCCCGACTGTTTGCCCGTGCTGCCTTCCTTATATTTCCAGTGTGCCGCCACCCCGAGTTCGGCATCCTGATGCATCTTTTGTGTGCGGATCTGAATCTCAACCGACTTCCCTTCAGGCCCCACAATAACCGTGTGAATAGACTGATAACCGTTAGGTTTAGGGGTCGCGATGTAATCGTCGAACTCGTTTGGCAAGTGCTTGTAGCTGGCGTGAACCGTACCGAGCGCGGCGTAGCAGTCTTGTAATCGCTCCGCGATAATTCGCACCGCGCGTATATCAAAAAGCTGCTCAAACGTGAGGCGTTTTTTCTGCATTTTTTTCCAAATGCTGAAAATATGCTTGGGGCGCCCATAAACGTCAGCGCGAATATGCTCACTATCAAGTAAGCCTTGCAGATCGTTCACGATAGTTTCAATGTACTCGGCGCGCTCTCGGCGCTTGCCATCAAGCTGTTGTGCTATTTGCTTGTAGGTAATAGGGTGTAAATAGCGAAACGCGAGGTCTTCAAGTTCCCATTTTAATTGACCAATGCCCAAGCGATTTGCCAATGGCGCATAGATACTGGCGCACTCACGAGCCACCATAACCCGTGTTTCTTCATCGGCTTTCTTAACCTGTTGTAATGCACAAATACGCTCGGCCATTTTAATAACAACGGCGCGCACGTCTTCTACCATTGCAAGCAGCATCCGGCGTATGCTGTCTATGTGCTGTTCATCTGACTTCTGAGCGAAGCCAGAGCCACTGACTTTACGCGCATGTAAGGATTTAATCGCATCCATTCGACGCACGCCAATAACAAGGTCGCGAATTTCACCGCCAAATTCTTCATAAATATCGTTTTCACTTAAAGCGTGCTGTTCGCAATAAGGAAAAACGAGAGCAGCTTGAAGCGTTGCGTCATCCATATTCAGTTGACACAAAATCTCTACCATTTCCTGACCAACCAAAAGTCGCTCTGGAATGGACGACACTGCACTTAGCTTGTCTTTTGTTTCTGCATTTAGATCAAGACTGTCTAACCACGCTTCGAAGGGTGGGCGGTCGGCTTCGTGGACCTTTCTTGTCGATACCATATCCTTTACTCGTTACTGCTGCTTGCGCACAAACAAGGCCATCATCTCCATGTGATGAGTGAACGGAAACATCTCTGCTATGCCCGCCTTTTCCATTTCATAACCTCCATCAATAAGCACTTTCGCATCTCTTGAAAACGTACTTGGATTGCAAGAAACATACACTATCGTTTTTGGCAGTGCTTTTACAAGCGCATGACAAACAGTCAATGCCCCTTCTCTTGAAGGGTCAAGCAATATCTTATCAAAGCCTTGCTGTAAAGAGGCCTCGACGTTAGCTTTATCGGCCAAGTCTAGATGCAGCCATTCAACGTTATCAATGCCCTGTTGCTGTGCATTTTCTTGCGCGCGACGCACCATCTCAGCCACGCCCTCAACTGCTTGAACCTGCGCACCTGATTTAGCGATAGGTAACGTAAAATTACCCAGCCCGCTAAACCAATCGGCAATACGCTCATTGGCACGAGGATCTAGCCAGCGTAATGCTTGGTTGATCATTTTTTCGTTAACGACTTTATTAATTTGAATAAAGTCGTTAGCACTAGGCGATATTGAACAGCCTTCTACGGTGTGCATAACCATAGCACTGCCATGGTCCACACTGCGAATTTGGCCTTGTTTATTCTCAAGCTTCAACTCAATACCACACGCTTTTGCAAGTGCGCCTACCGTATCAATAAGCTCAGATTCAAGGGCTTTGGTGTGTTTAATAACAAGATGTGAGGTATTATCAGCGGCAATCAGACTAATATGCCCAATATGACGGGCTGACTCGAACCCGGTAAGCGTATCTCGCAAAGGGCCGATAATGTGAGATAGCGGGTCGACCAATATTGGGCATGTCTCTACATTAACCACTTTACTGCTATTAGCCTCACGAAATCCTAACTTTATGTGATCAGGGTCACGCGCGTCGATGGCAAGCCGAGCTTTCCTGCGATATTGAGGACGAGGCCCAACGAGAGGCGCTTGCCAAACATTGGGCTTCATGGCCAGTTGACGTTCCATCATTACTTTGAGCGCGTTGTCTCGTTGCTCTAGGGCAGTATCAGGGTTTATGTGCTGCAGCTTACACCCTCCACATTCACTAAACACGGGGCAAAACGGTGCTTGTCTTTCGTCGCTCGCGGAGTGGATGTATGTCGCTTTAGCGTTAATGACTTTCTTTTTGCTAGATAACACCTCTATATCGCAGGTTTCCCCCACAAGCGCGCCTTCAACAAACACCATAGGATTACCGCGCACCACGCCATGTCCCATCCAATCTAAATCTTCGATGGTAACCGTACTAGATTTTTGGCTTTCACCATTGTCTGATGTTTTTTTGCTTTTCCCAAAACGCAGCCCGGCAACCTGTGCGTTAGCACCAGCATTCCCTTTTATTCGAGCACTGCGTTGAGTATGAGACGTTTTGCCTTTTTGTTTAGTACGAGATTGTTTGAAAAGGTTTGCCAAGTGTGACTCCGGTTCCCTGCTTATCGTGGTTCGATGTGGGTAGAAATTCCTATATCCGCAATCAGATCAATACCCAAGCCATCTCAAAGGGGGGCCCATCTGCCTATTGCGAGTGTGTATATTCTTATTTAATTCGCGAGAAAGACCACGATGTTCGTCTACGTAGATTCCAGTATAACGGTGGCAACGGCATAATGCTGCTCATCGGAAATACTTACCACGCTTCGTGTTATGCCACGGGCCTGACACATCATGGCAAACTCACCCGAAAAATGAAGCTCTGGCGCACCTAAGTCGTTATTGCGTACTTCTATATGCTGCCAACTTATCCCGTTTCCTATCCCGGTACCAAGGGCTTTTACCGCCGCCTCCTTGGCGGCAAAACGCTTGGCTAAAAAGCGTATGGGCATCGTGTGTTCGCTGAACTGCTGCCATTCGGCAGGCGTGAGTATTCGCTTTGCCAAACGTTCATTCGCACCATCCCCTTTCCCAAGACGGGCAATCTCTACAATGTCAGTTCCTAGCCCCGCAATCGCCACGTGACATACACCCTTTTGAATCTAATGTTAAATACCCGCGCGTGCTTCGAGCATAAGCTCACGCATATCAGCGACAGCGGTATGAAGCCCATCAAAGGCAGCGCGTGCAATAATAGCATGACCAATGTTAAGTTCTATTAGCTGAGGTATAGCCGCAATAGGCTTAACGTTGTGATAGTGAAGGCCGTGGCCTGCATTAACTTTAAGCCCTAAGCTATCGGCATACTCTATACCTTCAACTAAGCGCGCTAGCTCTTTGTGCTGCTCTTCTTCGCTGGTAGCTTCAGCGTATTGACCAGTATGAATTTCGATATAAGGGGCATTACATGCCGCTGCCGCATCTATCTGCGCTTTGTCCGCATCGATGAACAACGACACCAAAATGTTCGCATTAGCGAGCCGTTCACAGGCCGCTTTGATGTTGTCAAAATTGCCAGCCACATCAAGACCACCTTCAGTGGTCAGCTCTTCGCGCTTTTCCGGTACTAGGCAGCAAAAAACAGGCTTCACTTCTTCTGCAATAGTCAGCATTTCTTCAGTCACCGCCATCTCCAGATTGAGTCTGGTATTGATGGTTTGCGCTAGAATGCGTACATCGCGGTCTTTAATGTGTCGGCGATCTTCACGCAAATGAACCGTTATGCCGTCTGCCCCCGCGCGTTCAGCGATATCCGCTGCGTGCACTGGGTCTGGGTAATGGGTACCGCGCGCATTGCGAAGCGTTGCGATATGGTCGATGTTAACGCCTAATAAAATCGTGCTCATTTCATCACCTAGCCTGTAAGAGCGAAAGAAAAGGCTTGCTCTTCATGTTAAATACGTTGCTTAAAGGGCGTAATACCCTCGTTAGGAAAAACGCAATTGTAGCAAACTTTTTTATGGAGCGTGCTGTTTAAGCGATTGAGTTAAGAGAAAATAATTTAAAGCAATTAGCGTTAGTAATGCTTATTGCTAAACCGCTTGGCGCTGTCAATTATGTGGTGCAGGATAGATGATCAAAAGCGTTAACGTGACTTAGGCATAAAGAGTTCACGGCTTTTAAGTGGCTTATCACCGATCAGCGGTTTAAGTAAGTCTCGACAAAGCACCTTAGCCACCTTTTTGCTCAGCGGAGTAAACTCGCCTTGCGACAAACTAAGCAGGGCTTGTCCGGGAAAACCTCGCATGCCGCGGGGACCCGCCATATCATCGGGCAGTCGAACAAAGCCCGCGTCAATCTGAAAATGATAGCTACCGGTGCCTTCAATGGGCATCTCGTATTCTACATCTGTAGTAAAGTCGGGCAACAACCCCATTTCATCAAGCAGTGCGAATTCGAACTGACGTAAGGTCACTTCTATGTCGCTCTCATCACGAAGAGATATCAGCGCATTTTCATAGGCGTGGTGAACGCCATCGCTGGCAAGCCCAGCCGGCATAACGCGATTGGTTAGCTCGTTAACATACATGGCGCAAAATAACGCCGTGCCCGTGAGGTTGATGGACGGGGAGACACTTTCTACGTGACGTAAACTTTTTAACTCTGACTTTCCACTTAACTGAAGGCGAAGATGTTGGAAAGGCTGGAGCAGACTTTTTTTGTCTGATTTACTGTTTTTTACGCCTTTTGCCACCGCGCTAACGCGCCCTTCTTCAAGGGTGAAAAAGTCAACAATATAGCTGGTCTCCCTGTAAGGGCGTCTATGCAGCACATAGGCATTTAACCACTCGTTATTCATTGTTGTTCACTTATATATTTATCACTATATTAATGGCGGCTTAAAGGCTGTAGCTACGTGGATGCTAGCTGCGCTTAATTCTTACCACTTTCATGGTTTCAAACTCAATGCCCGCAACATCTTCGACGTGGCGATAATAGGTCACGTTCACTCGCGCACCTTTTAAACTTTGATATTGCTGCTTACGCCGATAGATAAAGGGCACATCAATACCTTCCAGCATAATAGTGTGGCGTATCCAGTCGCTGTCTTTCTCTTCTCGCTGAACGTGGGAGATGACTTTAACATTGTCGGTTTGATTAAGCTGACTATGCTTTTCCACCAGCTTTTGTCTTTCGCTTTTCACCCTCGCCCCCTTCTTTATTTGCTTTTTATCTTACTCGCTTTTTTCCGCATGCGAGCTTGTCTGTGCTAACGCGCTTCTATCTGCTCAACAATAAGCTGCACCGTCTCTTGCCCTCTAAACACATTAATATCTAGTCGATAGGCAATATGTACACGCTTGACCATGGCATTGGGCCATGTTTGTAAATCAACGTTGAACGCAATGGCATCGACCTCATTGGCGCCGTCGCTCTTTAACACCATTTTAAGATGTTTTTGACCAACTAAGCGCTGGTCAAGCAAAGAAAATTCGCCATCAAATAACGGAGACTCAAAGCCCTGGCCAAACGGACCAGCCTGTCGCAGTAAATGCGCGAAGGGCAAGCTCAATTCCTCTGACGAAAGGTCACCATCTGAAAGCAGCGCATGGTTGCCATCGAGCTTTTCCATATGAGTTCGCGCCACATCAACAAAAGCACGTTCAAAGTCTTTAAGCTTAGCGACAGGCAGGCTTAATCCAGCGGCCATGGCGTGCCCGCCAAATTTCTCGATAACCCCTGGATAACGAGTATTGACTTCGTCAAGCACATCGCGAATATGGACACCGGGAATAGAGCGCGCAGAACCTTTAATAATGGCATCGTCTTGATGGGCAAACGCGATAACGGGCTTTAGATACTTCTCTTTGAGCCGTCCTGCCACAATTCCAATAACACCTTGGTGGAAGTCTTCACGGTACACCACCAGTGCGCTAGGCATATCTCCTTCATCCAGCGCCATCTGCTCTAGCACAGTTTCCGCTTGCGCTTTCATGCCGGTTTCAATTTCGCGGCGTTCTTTATTGAGGGCGTCGAGCTCCGCAGCAATCATTCGCGCTTGAATAGTTTCATCTTCTAGTAAACAAGCAATGCCTTGCGACATGTCATCTAATCGGCCTGCAGCATTAAGCCTTGGCCCTACCACAAAGCCTAGGTCCGTTGAGGTAAGGTGAGCGCAATCGCGATTGGCCACCTCAACCAAGGCTTTAATTCCAGGTCGGCATTTACCTGCCCGAATACGCTGAAGACCTTGGTGAACCAAAATTCGGTTATTTTTATCCAGGACGACAACATCGGCCACAGTACCAACAGCAACAATATCAAGCAGCGATGCTAAGTTTGGTGGCGCAATACCTACCCTCTCGAAATACCCTTGCTGTTGCAACTCAGCTTTAAGCGCAAGCATGATATAGAAGGCAACGCCTACCCCGGCTAAATTTTTGGAAGGAAAGTCACAGCCAGGTTGGTTAGGGTTAACTATCGCATCGGCAGGCGGCAGTGCATGTCCGGGCAAATGGTGATCGGTAACAACAACTTGCATTCCCAAGGATTTTGCGTGGGTCACACCGTCAATACAGGATATGCCGTTATCTACCGTTACAATAATCTCTGCCCCCTGTTTAGCAGCCTCATCAACGATAGGTACGCTGAGACCATACCCAAAGTCGAAGCGGTTAGGTACAAGAAAATCAACGTTGTAATAACCCATAGCACGTAGGGCCAATATACATACTGATGTACTGGTTGCCCCGTCGGCATCAAAATCACCCACGATGATGATGCGTCTATTGTGCGTAACAGCATTGGCAAGAATACTGGCGGCCTGCGGCATCCCTTTCAATACATTGAAGTGGGTTAGCCCTTTAAGGCTATTTTCCAGATCATCTATATTCGCAATATTGCGACCGCGATAAATTCTATCGATAACAGGGTGTAATTCGGAACTTAACGAGGCGCCGGAAACCTCGCGGCGAACAATAGGCAAAATCATGAGATACCACTAAACCAATACTGTAACTGCAGCTGTCGATGTCAATCTACACGGGGCTAATCTACACAGGGCCAATTTAAACTGACCTAGGTTCAATAGGCCCAAGCTTACTGCACGAATTTAAATCTGCCGCTCTTTGTAAGTATGTAGCGTACAAACTGCAAAGTGAAACTATACGAAAAAACGTAAAAAAATAGCGAGACGAATCATACCGCAGAAAACAAAAAAACGCACAGAACGTGCGTTTTTTCATATAAATGACGATAACTTCTCAATCACTACTCTATGTCTTCTAATGCCTTTGCAAGAAGTGCTGCTGGCTGGTAACCCGGAATAAGTGAGCCGTCTGGCAAAACAATATTTGGCGTGCCGTTCACCCCGAGCTTTTGACCCAACATATACTGCTCAGCCACTTTATTTTTGCAGCTTGCGCTGGCCACATCACTGCCCGCTTTGGCCTTTGTCAACGCTTTTTGTGGGTCTTTCGCACACCATACCGACACCATATCTTCATAGTTCTGGCTATTTAAACCAGAACGCGGAAACGCAAGATAATGCACGGTAATGCCCGCATCGTTAAGCTCATCAATTTCGTTATGGAACTTGCGGCAGTACCCGCATGTAATGTCGGTGAAAACGCTTATTTCATGCTTTTCGTTTTTGGCTTTAAATGTAATTGACGACGATGCCATCGAAGCTACGCCTTCTTTGCGCATACCAGAGAGCGCCAGTTCAGTTTCGTTACGCATTTCTTCATCAATATTAAATACACGGGCCTGAAGTAAATATTGCCCGTTCTCACTGACGTAAAAGAGACCCCGGTTCGTCGATACCTGAACCAATCCAGACACTGGGGAGTCGGCAATGGTTTCAACATCTAACCCCAGCATTGATGTCAATTTGTCGCGGATAGCGGCTTCATCAGCAGCCTGCGCGCTCATGCCCAACAGTGAACCTGCCGCTAATACGCTGGCTAACACTACTTTTTTTACTGCTTTCACTCGATACTCTCCATTGTGCCATCTTAGCGCGTTGTGCTTTTTGGCCTAGAATGCAGCTGCTCACATCTATGCCCCATGGCTTATGGCAACCGCTAAAAATTTTACACTTATCATTTCAGACCGCGAAACGTAGCAAAAAATTGCATATCGAACGCAAGTTTTCTGCTTCCCTCGACCCATTTAACGTCGAAATAATAGCACGCTGTTTTAGCTCTTCTGTGTTAAGTGAGTATTACAGCACTATTTATCGTCGTTTTCTTTCAGTGTAATGAAACCCAGGTATCCTATCACAGACCTTTTCGTTAAATACATGTCAGCGCTGAGTCTCATCGTATGCAAGGCCCATTTTATAGCATTCTTCTTTAACTGGCTTTTTGGTAATCAGCCTCGAGGATGATGACTGTGGATTAGCGTTTGCAGGCGCTCTGTCGCGACATGGGTATAAATCTGCGTCGTTGATAAGTCGCTGTGACCCAAAAGCATTTGTACTACGCGCAAATCCGCACCATGATTTAGAAGGTGTGTAGCGAAAGCATGGCGCAGTGTATGGGGTGATAAATGCTGTTCAATGCCCGCTTTAACCGCATAGTACTTAATGCGATGCCAAAACGTTTGGCGCGTCATTTTCTGTCCACGCTTACTTAAAAAGACCACATCGGATGTTTTACTGGCAAGAATAGGTCGCGCGGTTTTGATGTAGGTAAGCAGCCACTCTATAGCCTCTTCACCTAGCGGTACTAAACGCTCTTTATTACCTTTACCTACCACTCTTACCACACCTTGTTGAAGGCTAATTTGGTCCATCGTCAACCCGATAAGCTCGCTGACACGCAGACCTGTTGCATATAAAACTTCAAGCATGCTTTTATCTCGACACTCAATGGGATCGTCGGTTAAAGGCGCATTAAGTAAATCTTCAACTTGCTGCTCGCTTAGCGAAGAAGGTAAAGCTTTTGGCGTTTTGGGGTTAGACAGCGCGGAAACCGGGCTATCTACACGAATTTGCTTGCTGATTAGAAAAACAAAAAAGGCTCGAATGGCACTGAGCGCCCGTTGTGTACTGCGAGTAGAAAGTCCTTTGTCATGACGATAAGCTAAGTAATCTTGAAGCTGTTCGGTGGTAAGCACCGCAATGTCTTTAACGCCTACATTATTGCTAAAAATGGCAAGCTTCGTGAGGTCAGTCCGATAGCTTTGCTGGGTATGCTCTGATAACCCTTTTTCAAGCCACAGCATTTCAATAAACCCGTCAATGTGCGCTTGGCTTGCCGCCGGCACATAGGTTAGCTGACGTTCCTTTTTCGTCATTTAAAATCCACGCTTTTGCTTAATCAACTCATAAGCTGACTGAATATCTTGTGCTTTTTTCTTAGCAATTTCCATGGCTTGCTCAGGTAAGCCTTTAGACACTAGCTTATCAGGGTGATGTTCGGCCATGCGCTTTCTATATGCGCGTTTAATCGTTTTCTCATCGTCAGACGACGACACACCTAATATTTGATAAGCATCATCTACACTTTGCTGCTCTGAATACGTTGATTGCTGCCCACTTGCCCCCTGTTGACGGCGACCTGTACCTCCGTGAGTGCGCTGACCACCCCGTTGTCTAAAGCGAATTTCAGCTTCATACATTGAAATGAGATAGTCCAAATCCCGGCGCCTAAATCCAAGGGGTTTAGCGACCTTTTCAAGTACATTGTACTCTTCTTGAGAAAGCTGGCCGTCGGCAAATGCAGCTTGAATCAGTATTTCCAAAAAAACCTGGAGAATATCTCTTCTTCCATGGCTGGCGTCGTAAAACCCTTTTAACGTTTCAACTAAAGGAAAATCTCGTGCTTTCCCTTCTCTAAACGCATCTTGCGCTTCCCGTCGCGCGTCACCGGTCAAGCGCATCTCATCCATCAGCGCCGTCGCGATTTGGATTTCACGGTCTGTCACTTTGCCATCAGATTTAGCAAGATGACCGAGCGCGCTAAACAAACTGTGAAAGAAAATAGCTTGCTGTTTCAGACTATTTGGATCGGTAAAAAAGCGTCCAAACCCGCCTAGTTGATTGAAGTCTTGTCGGTAGGCTTTATCAAAAAAGTGTCCAATAATCAGCCCAAATATAGCACCAGCGATATGCTTGAAAAACATAAAGCCGAACAAAGCGCCAAGGATTTTTCCCCACATTGACATCGCGTCATACTCCGTTAGTGCACGAACCGAAAAAGAAAAGCATTTATGCCTGAACACACCGTGCACAGCGTGAAAAGGACTGCATCATATCAAATTCACAAGTTAGTTAACCAGCGCATGGGAAGTTTATACCCATCCGCATAGATCATTTTAAATCTCGCTGAGTGGGTAATTATCTATGCGGACTGGTATTACTCTACGTTTCTCTATCTCAGGCCAATTAGGTTAAATGATTGCGCTTATTTCGCCACTGCAAAACCTAGGGAAGCACAGATATTTGCTTCGCTCTTTGAGATTATAAACGTATAAAAGTGCATTTTTTTGTTTGAATGGTTGGTAATTATGCCAGAAGTGCTTAGAATTGGGCGCTTAAATAAAAAGTAATCGCAAGTGATAACCACATTCATCTAAGCTCTGGTTGATACTGGAATCTATCACTGGTTTTTTAAAACGTTATGTCGAACTAACCAAGACGCACATCGTCTTACTTGGGTTTAAAAGCAACATACAACAAAACAGGCCACCCATTAACGCATGAAAAACACCTGCGCCATGCTTGTTTCCGCGACTCTCTTGCCTACTGTCGCGTTTGCACAGGAAACGACAGCTCCAAATACTAAACCCTTATCAGATGCCGCTCCAATGGCGTTTTGCACTGTGGAGCCCGTTACCTTTAACAGTAAGGCGTTAATGCCTAAAGGCCATGTAAAAGTAGAAGCTAACCGCACAGAGATTATTCGAGATACCGTAGCCTTGTTTTCTGGAAATGTAGATATCACTTCAGATACTGCGGTGATCAGCGCCTCGCAAGCCCAAGTGAATGGCAGTGGTCGCGACCTCATCGCAAAAGGCGACGTAACTTATCAAGACGCGCAGCTGAAGGTGGAAAGCGATGCGGTAACCCTTCGCTCCGAAGAAGAACGTTTAGAAATGCAAAATACCCGCTACCAACTGACGGGCTTTGTAGGGCAAGGCGCAGCCAAAGACATCGTGTTAGACACCGATTCAGGTATTATGCTTAAAGAAGTGAGCTTTACTACCTGTCCAGAGGGTGAAGAAGATTGGCTGATACGCGCCAGCGAGATAAGCTTAGAGAAAGGCACCGTATGGGGACAGGCCAAGCATACTCGCTTCTATATTGCAGACGTACCTGTGTTTTACTTACCCTATTTTGCTTTCCCAGTAAGTAATGAGAGGCAAACTGGCCTGTTATTTCCTGAACTAACCAGTTCGAGCAGAACGGGGGTTGACTACACCCAACCTTTTTATTGGAATATTGCCCCAAATTACGACATGACGATATCGCCGCGTTTAATGTCACTGCGCGGCCTGCAGCTAAACACCGAGTTTCGTTATTTAACCGAACGTAGTGAAGGTAAAGCTTACGTAGAATATTTACCGGGTGATTCTGACATTGAAGGCAACCCCGACCGCTATTTCTATCGTTTAGAACATCAAGGCTTGATCGCTGACAATTGGTTACTCAACATAGATTTTAATGGTTTGAGTGATGACAACTACCTCGTGGATTTGGGCTCAGATTATTACAGCCGCGCAGACACACACCTCTATCGTAGCGTTGGGCTGAGTTATTACTCACCAAATTTATCTGTCAACATGCAGATAAAAGACTTCGAGGTATTGGGGAATACTCAAGACAGCTATCGCGCCGTGCCAGAAATAAAAGTGAATTACAGTAAGTCGCTGGGCGAGTATTTTGAATTTGATTTAGACTCTGAAGTCGCGCATTTTGACAATACGTTAGAGACTGCGCCAACTGCTACTCGTTTTCATATTGCTCCTACACTCGCCATACCTCTGCGCGCAGCTTGGGGCGAACTTATTGCGGAAACCACGCTATTTCAAACGGTGTATAAGCAAGACAATGTAGAAGGCACTAACTTAAAAGAGGATGTCGAGCGCACCCTTGGTCAAGCACGTCTTTACGGCGCGCTGTATTTTGAGAGAGATACATCGTGGTTCAGCGACGACATGTCAATGACGTTGGAACCGAAAGTTCAGTATTTATATACATCTTATCAAGACCAAACTGCCATTGGTTTTTACGACTCTACCCCCCTATTAACCGATGTTGAAGGGTTGTTTCGGGGCCAAGAATTCACTGGGCTTGACAGAATTAGTGATAACAATCAAATAACCCTTGGCGCAACCACACGCATGCTTGATAAAAACAATCGGGAACAATTCGTTCTTAGTGTGGGTCAGATATTCTACCTTGAAGATAACAAAGTCATTGCAGCAACCAAAAACCAAGATCGTTCTGCACTTGCCGCCGAAGTGGACTGGCGTTTTAACAACAACTGGTTCTTCCATTCTGATGTGCAAGTAACGACTGACACCGACAAAGTTGATTTAAGCAGCGTGGGTATTGAATACCGTAAAGATGATGCGCGCTTTATTCAATTAAGCCACCGCTATGTTCGCGATCTCAGTGGTGAGACAATCGACCAAATTGGAATTTCGGCAAGCTGGCCTATTTCTGAAAATTGGCAGTGGGTCGGGCGTACGTATCGAGACCTTGAGCGCCATCGAAGTGTTGAAACCTATGCGGGTATTCAGTACGAGTCATGCTGTTGGGCAATACGACTTGTTGCTCAGCGTAGCTTAAATAATCGTTACAATGACGCGGGCCAGCAGACTACAGACGACTTTGACTCTGGCGTATCGCTACAATTTATTTTCAAAGGCATTGGTTCGTCGGGAACCCGGCGAAACATGCTACAAGACGGTATGTTTGGCTATCGTCAGCCTTATAGTTTAAATTAACCCGCAGTTGAGCGCGTTACTGCGCTTAAATGCAATTAACCAATAATAAAAGAGTGTGTATGAAGTTCATTATCCGTGCATTGATGTTAGGTGCCCTACTCTCGTTTAACAGTGTTGCGCAAGAGGTTATACTTGACCGTGTTGCTGTCATTGTTGACCAAGGCGTTGTTCTTGAGAGCGAAATTGACGCCCTTGTCCAAGAAGTTAAACGCAACGCAGAAGCCAATGACCAACAACTTCCTTCAGACAGAGCGCTGCGTACACAGGCTATTGAGCGTTTGATCACGAAGAGCCTCCAGCTTCAAATGGCGGAGAGAATGGGGATTCGTATTAGCGACCCTCAGCTTGAACAGACCATTGGTAATATCGCGGCTAACCAAAATGCGACCATTGAACAACTTCGCGCCCAATTAGCGGCTGAAGGCATTGCCTACGATGATTACCGCGAAGACATTCGTGAAGAAATTATTATGGGTGAAGTTCGCCGTGCTAACGTACGTCGACGTGTTTATATTACCCCACAGGAAATTGATACACTGATTGACTTGATGGAGCAACAGGGTGCAACACAAGCGGAATACCGTTTAGGTCATATTCTTATCGGGTTCCCACCTGAACCAACAGATGAAGACATCCAAGCAGCACGTGAGCGCGCTGATAAAGTAATATCCTTATTAGACTCTGGTTCCGATTTTGCTAAAATTGCCATCGCTTCATCGTCGGGCAACGAAGCGCTGGAAGGTGGCGATATGGGCTGGCTTAACATTAATGCTATGCCAACCCTGTTTGCCGAAGCCATTCAAGATAAAGATAAAGATTCACTTGTAGGCCCAATTCGAAGCGGCGCTGGCTTCCATATTTTGAAAGTACTTGATACTCGCGGAATTGAAAAAGTAACAGTTGAAGAAGTAAATTCTCGTCATATTCTTATTAAACCATCTATTATTCTTAGTGAAGATAAAGCAAAAGCAATGCTTTCTCGCTTTAAAGAAGAAGTGAAAAACGGTGAGTCTGACTTCGCCGAATTGGCAAAAGAATATTCGGAAGATCCTGGCTCAGCGCTACGCGGTGGTGAGTTAGGCTGGTCAGATCCTGAGAACTACACACCCGCGTTTAAAGAAGCATTAGCTCAACTAGAGCCGGGAGAGTTTAGCGACCCTGTTCGCTCAACGTTCGGCTGGCACTTAATTCAGCTTATCGACCGCCGTATGGATGACGCCACCGATAAGCGTAAAGAAGACAAAGCCTACCAGCTTATCTTCAACCGTAAATTTTCAGAGGAAACCGAAAACTGGTTACGTGAGATGCGCGATGCTGCTTACGTAGAAGTTGTCGACTCGTAACAATAAGTTATTCATGACTACACCAATAAAAATAGCAATAACGCCGGGAGAACCGGCCGGTATCGGGCCAGATTTAATCATTAAACTGGCCCAAGAAACATGGCAAGCGCAGCTTGTCGTGTTCGCTGATGGCGATATGCTTAAGGCAAGAGCAAGCGCGTTGGGCTTGCCTCTTACGCTTATCGATTACGACGCCAATAACCCGCACATTCAGCCTGCGGGTTCCTTGTACATAAAACAAATCGATAAATCAGTGGAAGTTGTACCAGGCACGCTGGACAGCGAGAACGGTTTGTACGTGGTAGAAACCCTGCGTCAAGCGTGTCAGGCAAATATGGATGGCGATTTTGACGCGGTCGTTACCGGTCCCGTTCACAAAGGTATCATTAATAAGGCAGGCGTATCGTTTAGCGGCCATACAGAGTTCTTTGCCTATCAATCGAATACCATTGATGTTGTGATGCTACTTGCTACTGAAGGGTTAAATGTAGCGCTCGCCACTACGCATATTCCTCTAGAGTACGTGGCAAAAGCGATAACTCGAGATCGTCTTTATAAAGTCATCCATATCATTAATACTGACTTAAAGCTTAAATTTGGCATCAAAGATCCCCACATTTACGTATGCGGACTGAATCCTCATGCTGGAGAAGATGGCCATATCGGCACTGAGGAAATACATACCATTATTCCAGCGCTCGATGAGCTTAGAGAAGAGGGACTACGTATAACGGGGCCTTTACCCGCTGATACCATCTTTCAACCTAAATACCTAGAACATGCCGACGTGGTGCTTGCTATGTATCATGACCAAGGCCTGCCCGTGCTGAAATACAAAGGGTTTGGCGCGTCTGTGAACATCACGCTAGGATTACCTTTCATTCGCACATCGGTCGACCACGGTACTGCCTTAGATTTAGCAGCTACGGGCGAAGCCGACGCTGGCAGTTTTAGAAAAGCATTGGAAAAAGCCATTGAGCTTGCATATCATCAACAATGAGTAAAACACATTTAGGCCATACGGCCAGAAAGCGATTTGGACAGAACTTCTTACACGATGAATACGTGATAGGAAAAATTGTCGCTGCAATCGCACCAAAAAACGAACAAAACCTAGTAGAAATAGGGCCTGGTTTAGGCGCGCTCACGGACCCCGTGTGTGAAGAAGTCGACGCGCTCACGGTTATTGAGTTGGATCGTGATTTAGCCAAGCGTTTACGCCATCATCCATTCAACGGTGATAAACTCACGGTTATTGAACAAGATGCGATGACGATGGACTTTGGCGCTCTGGCAAAAGAAATGCCAGTGAAAGACAAAAAACTTCGCGTGTTTGGCAACCTGCCGTACAACATTTCAACGCCGCTGATGTTCCACCTTTTTGACCACGCTCATTGCATTGAAGACATGCACTTTATGCTACAAAAAGAGGTAGTTAATCGTTTGGCGGCAGGGCCTGGCTCGAAAAATTACGGCAGGCTTTCAGTGATGGCTCAATTCTATTGTCACGTTATTCCAGTGCTGAACGTGCCGCCTGGTGCCTTCAATCCACCACCAAAAGTCGACTCGGCAGTAGTGAAGCTAGTGCCACACCAGGCACCACCTGTTGACGTCGAGTCTGTGAACACGCTTGAACGTGTTTGTGCGCAGGCCTTCAACCAACGTCGAAAAACCATTCGTAATTCACTTAAAGATTGTTTAAGTGAAGATGAAATTCGTGAACTCGGTCTCGACCCCACGTGTCGCGCTGAAGTTCTATCACTCAACGATTTTGCAACACTGGCAAATGCAGTGACGGCAAAAGAGAGTCAACAAGAGCAATAATCCCATTCATGGATGTACTTGATATTAAGGTGCGGGTAAAAACCCGCCACCTCCCAGAACACCTTCCCTCAGACTCAAAGCAGTTTGCTTTTGCCTATCATATTACTATTGAAAACAATAGCGACAAAACGGTACAACTCATTAACCGCTATTGGAAAATAACTGACGCAAACGGCAAAACGTCGGAGGTGCAAGGCGCTGGCGTTGTGGATAAACAACCCATCATGAAAGCGGGTGAGCGATTTGAATACACCAGCGGCGCAGTCATTGACACCCCCGTGGGGAATATGGAAGGCTATTACGAGATGGAATTGGAAGACGGTGAGCGTTTTCGGGTGCCTATCGATATATTTCGCTTAGCCGTTCCCAGCATTCTTCATTAAGGGTTTTATGTCTCAAGGTAACACATATGTCATTGGCGATATTCAAGGCTGCTATGACGGTCTTCGCCGCGTTTTAGATAAAGTTAAATTTGATGACGTAAACGATACACTGTTTGCTGTAGGTGACTTAGTTGCACGCGGGGAAGACTCTCTTCGCACCCTTCGTTTTTTGAAATCCCTCGGAAAAAATTTTCATAGCGTGCTGGGGAATCACGATTTACACCTTCTGGCAGTCGTTAACGGAATTCGCAAAGCCAAAAAATCAGACAAGTTAGCGTCACTGCTTAACGCCTCAGATTTAAACGATCTAGTTGACTGGCTTCGCCAGTTTCCACTGGCAATGAAAATAGACGACCACTCCGTCATGATCCATGCAGGACTTTATCCTAAATGGTCTATTGACCAAAGCGTATCACTGAGCGATGAAGTCAGTACCATCTTAAAGTCCGATAGCTATGCAGACTTTCTTTCTAGCATGTATGGGAATAAACCGAATAGCTGGTCAGACAGCTTAAAAGGTGAAGAGCGTCTTCGCTTTATTGTGAATGCTTGTACCCGAATGCGCTTTGTTTACGCTGATGGCAGACTTGATTTCGACAACAAATCCCACCCTAGCGCAGTGTCTCATAGCACAAGCAGCTTAATCATGCCCTGGTTTGCGCAAGAAAATGCGCAGCTTGCATCTCAACAAAGAGTTATCTTTGGACATTGGGCCGCACTTTCAGGTCAAACTAATAGCCAACAATTTATAGGGCTAGACACCGGATATGTATGGGGTCAAAGCATGACGTTGCTCAACCTGAGTAACGCATCGCTCACAAAAATAAACGCATAAAAACATCTCTCGCTCACTTAAAGGGCTTACGCGTGAAGGTATTTTCAGTGCCCAACTGGTATTACCAGTGGCATTTTACCGATAATTTCTATACTAAGTTGCTAAATAAAATAAACATTAAGTTATTGTAGCCGATACAATTACGTCAGTTGATAACGATAGTGTTTCATCTTCTTCTCAGCGAGAGATCAAAATCGCGCACTTATAGCGCTATATTTTGTTGGCTGAGACGGGTAATATCGTTAAGGATAAAAATAAAAACACTCATCCAGGAGTTCCGATGAAAATAACGGTAGCCACACGCGTAATCGGGGGATTTGTCGCGATTAGCGCACTTCTAATCGTCATCAGTGTTGTTTCACTTTATAACCTGAATTCAATAGGCTCTGCTACTGAAGAAGTTAACGATGTTGCTTTACCCACCGTAGCAGGCAGTAATGCGCTCAAAGCAAGTTTCCTCAACATGGGCCGCCTTACTTTTGAAAGTTATATTGAAGAGAATTTAAGCGAATTGAAAGACAAGCGAACTTCTTTCAACGCAGCCAAAGATAACTTCGAAAGTGAGTATAAAAAGCTCGCACAAGCCGTTAACGACGAGCCAGAACTCAAAAATACACTTAGCTCAGTCCGTGAGTCTTACGAAAGCTATATCACGAACGTTGAGGCCATGTATAAAAATCACCAGATGTACCTGGATTTGCGCAACAGCATTCAAGACAGACTCGGTGATGCAGAAGACAATGCTGACGATGCATCGACGTATCTTTTAGACTTTTCGGACCTAGATAGTGTTCAGCGAGACCCCAACCTTCGCCGAGCTTCTGAGGTAGGAGGCCAACTTGAGACCTCGTTACTTTCTTTGCTAACCGTATCGTATGAATATATCAAAACTCAGACTATTGTTCGTTCTCAAACCTTAGGTAATGAAGTAGACCTTGTTGTCGAAAAAGTCGTTACCCAGCTGAGCGAAATGATGCAGACCGCTGGCGGGCGCGATGACTCGGGCACACTGGATGATATTAACGACTTAGTCAATAATGCAATTAATGCTATCAAAGCAAATGACGGCGTAATTCAGCTCCACGTTGACCGATTAGAGCGTAGGAACGACGCTGAAAAAGCGTTGAATGCATCAGACGAAAACATTGCACAAGGTGTTGTAGCGCTGGAAAACCTGCTTACGCTTGCAGATAAAAAAGCTTCCCATGTAGAAAGCCAAGTAAATAGCGCGATTACAACGGGTAATACCGTTGTTATTGTCGTGGTACTAATTTCTATCGCCGTTGCTGCAATTATCGGTTTCGCGACAGTGCGTGCGATTACACGCCCACTTTATCGCGTAAATGAACTACTTACCGTTGCTTCATCGGGCGACCTTACACATCGTTTAGATGATTCAGCGCAAGACGAGTTTGGCCTTTTGGCGCGAAACTGTAATACGCTAATTGGCAATCTCAAAGAGCTGATTACCGCGATAAACGTGCGCGCAGAACAACTTGCTGCGGCGTCAGAGCAAACCTCTGCGGTAACGGCACAAACAACGCACTCTATCCAAGATCAAAAATCTCAAATCGGCCAAGTCGCAACGGCTACAACAGAAATGCACTCAACGTCACAGCTGGTTGTGCAGAATGCTGAAGATACCCTTAGCCAAATTCGCCATGCTGACGCAGAAGCGGAAAACGTGCGTAAGATCTCGCTTGAAAACAAGAACACCATTGAAGTGCTATCTCGCGATGTGCAAGAAGCGGCTGACGTTATTAATAAACTTCATCAAGACAGTGCGAGCATTGGCGGCATCCTTGACGTTATTCGCGGTGTTGCTGACCAAACCAACTTACTGGCATTAAACGCAGCCATTGAAGCTGCTCGCGCAGGTGAGCAAGGGCGAGGCTTTGCAGTGGTTGCGGACGAAGTAAGAACGCTTGCTAGCCGCACACAGCAGTCTACACAAGAAATCAATGCGATGATTGAAGTGCTTCAAGCAGGCGCAGAGAAAGCGGTGTCAGTGATGAATCAGGGTAAAGAGCAAACCGCAGCTTGTGTTGCGCAAACTGAAAAGGCGACACAGGCACTGGATATCATTACCGATGCGGTTCATAAAGCCCATGACGTAAGCTCTCAAATTGAGCAGTCTGCACGTGAACAGAATACGGTATCGCAAGAAATCAGCGAAAAACTCGAAACCATCGTGGGTATCGCTGAAGAAACCACCGCAGGTGCACAGCAAACCTCAGAGTCTAGCCACGAAGTAGCGCGACTAGCCGAGGAGCTACAGCAGTCTATCAGACAATTTAAAGTTTAATATTTTTGCCTTTTAAGGCAAATGAGTTATATGACAAACGCCAGCTTCGCTGGCGTTTTTTATTTCTAAGGCAAATTACAACATATAGACTATACTCTTGGCTTTTAGTAAGTATTGGTTCTAGTTTTGCTTTTTAAAACACTTCGATCCCAGCTTATCGTAGCGGTTACCCTTGTTGTTACAACTGTCGTTTTGGTTCAGTTGTGTATTCGCGCCTTTGTCATATCCCCTCAATTAAAAAGTTTGGCTAACGAAAGCTTAAAATTCGAGTTATTGCGCCTTGCCTCTGAAGTTAATCAAGAACTCCGAGCTTTAGAAAATCTCGTTTATGATAATGCGGTGTGGGATGAGACATACAAAGCAGTATCAGAGCGCAATACCGCTTGGTTTGAAAAAACCTATTTTATACCTTTAAGCTATTCGACATTGGGGATTACAGGCTGGTATTTTTTTGATGCTAAATCGCAATTAGTGGCAGGCGATTACAAGCGTGTCGGTACCAATGCTATAAATATCGAAAAGCAAATAGTGCAAAGTGGTGCCCTAGTAACGTCTTACCTGTTGACTGAAGAACTCGCAAAAACGCACTTTGCAATCATTGAAAATGAGCCTGTAGCACTAGTTGCGAGCCCAATATTGCCCTCTAACGAAGAAGGCGAAAGCAACGGCACTGCCATTATCATCCAAGATATTAATGATGCGTTTATAAAAAGGATTACGCCCAATCTTAACGGCGATATATTGCTTCATCCATTGTCAACGCTATCAAAGACGCACTTAGCCGCGAGTGTAAAATACAGTGAACTGGGTGATCAAACCAGCACAGTAAAATTAAGAGAAAGCGACACGGCACGCCTTTACATTCTGTTTACTGACACTAGCGACAACCCACTTTTTGCACTCTCCATTAAACGTCCTTCGTCACCTGAAAATGACTCAATATTTGAAGGGAGTTTGCTTGCTGGTGTGCTCTTCTCCGTAATAGCGCTCATCGTCTTTTATGGATTTCTCAATAGAAAACTCATTGCACCTTTTTATCAACTATTAAGGTTCGTAGAGCATGCGCAAGATGAAAAAGACTTCTCACTGAGGTGTGAACTCGACGGTAGTAACGAAGTTTTTCAGCTAAGTCACCGACTCAATCAACTATTCAAAACCATTGAAGAGCAGCAATCTATTTTAAGTGAGAAAAATGCAGTATTAGAAAACCTAAGCAGAACTGATGCCTTAACAGGGTTATCAAATCGAAGATACTTTGATGAGTGGATGGCTCAACTTTCAAGTACTCAGAAAACCACCCACTCATCTATCAGTTTACTTATTATCGATATCGACCATTTCAAAAAATTTAACGATTTTTATGGGCATGCTAAAGGCGATGAGGCACTGACGTTAGTTGCTCAATGTATAAAGCAATCGGTTCATGAGGCGACTGACAAACCCTTTAGGTATGGTGGAGAAGAATTTGCCGTTGTACTGCAACAGACCAGCCTAGAAGAAGCAAAGAAAGTCGCTGACAACATCCGCACTCACGTAGAGCAAAGGTGTTACGAGCACGCCAAATCACCAACCAGCACGTTTGTAACAGTATCTATCGGTGTGGCGTGTAAAGAACAAGGAGTAAATTTAGACAGCCAGTCTTTGTTTCAGAAAGCGGATGAGGCTTTATACAATGCCAAAAGACTGGGCCGCAATGCAGTATCGAGTATTTCTGATACCAATTAGATAAAAAACGACTGCGAAAAGCAGTCGTTTTTAAATTTATGTAGCGCTGAGTATTTCAGTATGTGCTGTTGTTACTCAAATAGCGCGGAGTGGAGCTTGCGAACGATTACATCACTGTCAGTCTCGTTCACCAAGAACGATAGGTTGTGCGGGTTCGCGCCAAAACAAATCATACGCAGGTTAAAATCTGACACCGCAGCCAATATCTTGCTTGAAACACCAACGGCGGTTTGCATATTGTTACCTACAACAGTAACCAGGTCGTAGCCTTTTTCTACTTTCACATCACAGATAGTTTCGAGCTCCGCAATGGTTTCTTTATTCAAACGCTGAGCGACCGAATTTGCTGGGTTATCAAGAGTAAAAGATACCGAAATTTCGGACGTTGTGACTAAATCAACACTTAACTTGTGCTTAGCAATGATGGCAAATACCTGCTGCAAAAAACCCTGAGCATACATCATCTTCGGCGTTTTCACTGTTACCATCACTTGCTCTTTACGGCGAGTAATAGCGCGATAAGGTGGTTCATGCTCACAATCACGTACAATCCACGTACCGCCCTTTTCGGGCTCTTTACTAGAACCTACAAACACCTTAATGTCTTTACGCAGCGCAGGTTCCATAGTTGCAGGGTGAAGCACCTTCGCACCAAAGGTTGCCATTTCTGCCGCTTCTTCAAAGCTGAGTTCAGGTAAAGGATGTGCTGCAGGTGTAATACGCGGGTCAGTTGTATATACCCCGGTTACATCAGTCCAAATTTCACAGGATTCTGCATCAAGTGCCTCTGCAAGAAGCGCGGCGGTAAAGTCTGAGCCGCCACGACCTAGCGTTGTTGTGCGACCTTCTTCATCTGCGCCAACAAAACCTTGGGTAACCACGATTGCATTTTCAATTTCAGGTGCAAGCAATTGTTTAGATAACTTTTCAATCTCTTCAATTTGTGGCGCCCCTTCACCAAACTCACTGTCGGTGCGCAACACTTTGCGTACGTCGAAGTTCATGGTCTTCAGGCCCTGCTCTGCGAGCACTGAGGCGAACAACAACGAAGACATTCGCTCGCCCATAGAGAGCAGCTGGTCTTTTAAATCATCACGGTGAAGGATCTCTTCGTGAAACGCTAAGCTTCGCATTTCATCTAACAAGTCGTTGAGTTTCGGCTCTACCGCATCTTTATCTTCTAACTTGTTAAGAATGGCAAGCTCGATATTGATGATTGCTTGGCAAGTCTCTTCAATTTGCTGTTGCGTCATCGGTGTATGCGCTAGGCTAACGAGGTGATTAGTTACCCCGGCAGCCGCACTCACTACCACAATGCGCGTTTTGTCATTACCGGCAACAATTCGAGCGCAATTCTGCATTACTTCGTAATTCGCAACGCTAGTTCCACCGAACTTAGCTATCGATAAGGCATTTGTCACTATATTTAACTCCAGAATAAAACTAGCTTTCGCTAGCAGCAACCGCGCGTTCCGCGCGGTTAATCAATCGTTATTTGGTCGCCCACTTTTATATTATTCTCGGCAAACCACCCTTGGTTCATTTCCAACGCGTAAAGTACCTCTTTCGATGATCCGACCGACTCCAAACTATGCGGAGTGAGAGGTTTTATATCCGTTATTACGCCTTTTCTGTCAATAAATGCTACGTCTAGAGGAACAAAGGTATTTTTCATCCACATGCCCGCAATTCTTGGGCTAGAAAATTTAAAAAACATACCACAGTCTTCACACAAGGCTTTGCGAAACATGAGCCCCTGTGCACGTTGTTCAAAAGTGTTGGCATATTCAACTTCATAGTGCTTGCCGCCAATCTTCAGCGTAATCGATTCAAACTCCACTGAATCCAAAGACGGTGCAGGATCAACCTGCGCTTTTGCACACCCTAAGGTTAATACAAGTGCAGCAACAATAAAGAAAGATTTTCCCATTAGACATTCCTTTTCGCCATAAAAAAGCCGGTCACCACTAAGGCAACCGGCTTTGTAGTTTATACACTATTTTAAACAACATTCAATGTTGGAATAATGCGTGCCTTCGCTTCTTCTTCAGCCTTTTTAAAACTCGGCATTTTGTCGAAGTTTAAGTAGCGGAAAACTTCGCTGGACATGGCATTAATTTTACTTGCGTATTCCATGTATTCTTCGGCGGTTGGTATGCGACCAACGATTGCACCCACAGCGGCAAGCTCTGCTGATGTCAGATACACATTCGCGCCATCACCCAGGCGGTTAGGGAAGTTACGTGTGGACGTTGAAAGTACGGTTGTCCCTGCATCAACCCGTGCTTGGTTACCCATACACAACGAGCAGCCCGGCATTTCTGTGCGCACACCAACACGGCCATAGATATTATAATAGCCCTCTTCCATTAGCTGAGCTTTATCCATCTTAGTCGGTGGCGACATCCATAAACGGGTAGGTAGCGTTTTGTTATACTGTTCTAGGAGCTTACCGGCAGCGCGGAAATGACCAATGTTGGTCATACATGAACCAATGAATACCTCGTCTACCTTATCGCCTGCAACATCCGATAGGGTTTTCGCGTCATCCGGATCATTGGGGCAACACACAATAGGCTCTTTAATATCGTTAAGGTCAATTTCAATCACCTCAGCGTACTCAGCATCTGCGTCGGCGCGCATTAATTCTGGGTTAGCAAGCCATTCCTCCATTTTTTGCGCCCGGCGTTCTAGCGTACGTGGGTCGCCATAGCCTTCGTTGATCATCCAGCGAAGCATGGTAATGTTTGAACGCAGGTATTCAGCAATCGATGCTTCAGAAAGGTTGATAGTACAACCTGCAGCTGAACGTTCCGCCGACGCATCCGATAACTCGAACGCCTGTTCTACGGTTAGGTTCTCTAGCCCTTCGATTTCAAGAATACGGCCAGAGAAGGCATTGATCTTGCCTTTTTTCTCTACCGTCAACAGACCTTGCTTAATGGCGTACAGCGGAATAGCGTGCACAAGATCACGCAGCGTTATACCCGGCTGCATTTCGCCTTTAAATCGCACCAATACTGACTCGGGCATATCAAGCGGCATAACGCCGGTCGCCGCAGCAAACGCAACTAGACCTGAACCCGCAGGAAATGAAATACCTAACGGGAAGCGGGTGTGAGAATCGCCACCCGTCCCTACTGTGTCAGGGAGTAACATGCGGTTTAACCAGCTATGGATAATGCCGTCGCCCGGACGAAGCGATACACCACCACGATTCATTATAAAATCAGGTAACGTGTGCTGTGTTTCAATATCCACCGGCTTCGGATAAGCCGCGGTGTGACAGAATGACTGCATGGTTAAATCAGCCGTAAAGCCAAGACACGCTAAATCTTTCAGTTCATCACGGGTCATAGGACCTGTGGTATCTTGCGAGCCCACGGTTGTCATTTTAGGTTCGCAGTAGGTACCGGGTCGAATACCTTCAACACCGCACGCCTTGCCCACCATTTTTTGCGCAAGCGAGAAGCCCGCGCCGCTGTCTTTAGGTTGTTCGGGTTTTCTGAACAAGTCCGTCGGGCCTAAACCGAGTGTCTCGCGCGCTTTTTCAGTCAGAGCGCGACCGATAATCAGGTTGATGCGCCCACCTGCGCGAACCTCATCCAAAATCACCTTTGATTTATAGCTGTATTCTGCGAGAAGCTCACCGGTTTCATGGTTAGTGATTTTTCCTTCAAATGGGTAGATGTCTATCACATCACCCATGTTCATTCTCTCCACATCAGCTTCAAACACCAACGCACCCGCGTCTTCCATCGTATTAAAGAAGATAGGCGCGACTTTTGAACCAATGCACACACCACCGCCACGCTTATTGGGCACACCCGGTAAGTCCTCGCCAAAGAACCACAACACTGAGTTCGTTGCTGACTTACGTGAGGAACCTGTGCCGACTACATCGCCGACGAAAGCAACGGGATAGCCCTTACTTTTGACGTCTTCTATTTGTGCCATCGGACCTTTAACGCCAGGCTCTTCAGGCTCTAGACCTTCGCGCGGCATTTTATAAGCTGCAAGGGCGTGCAAGGGGATATCTGGGCGAGACCATGCGTCAGGAGCAGGCGACAAATCATCAGTATTGGTTTCGCCTGTAACCTTGAATACGGTGTAAGTAATTTTATCATCCATTAACTTGCGTGACGTGAACCACTCACCCTCTGCCCACGATTTAATGATGTCAGTGGCGTACTCGTTACCTGCTTTATGCTTTTCTTCCACATCGTGATACGCATCAAACATCAAAAGTGTGTGTTTCAGCTCTTTGGCAGCCAATGGCGCGAGGTCTTCATCGTCAAGTAGCTCTACTAACGTTGCAATGTTATAACCGCCGTGCATATTGCCTAACAGTTCTACGGCTTTTTCTTTTGAAATCAGCTCACAGCCATCTTCACCTTTTGCGATAGCACTTAAAAAGCCGGCTTTAACGTAAGCCGCTTCATCAACCCCAGGCGGCACACGCTCTGAAAGAAGCGCTAATAGAAAATCCCCTTCCCCGTCTGGCGGGTTCTTTAACAAATCAATCAGGCCAGCTACCTGTTCAGCGTTAAGAGGTTTAGGGGGAATATTTTGAGCGGCACGTTCTTCAACGTGTTTTCGGTAGTCTTGTAACACAATCTCTTCCTCTAAGTTAGCTTGCGCAATAGGAGTAAAGGGTCTTGTACGCACTTGACGCAAGGTGTGTTTAATAAAGCATTAACAGTATAACTTACGGGCTCATTTTTTGAATTTTAAGCCCTTTTAATTTACTTATAATCGCTATTCAGAACATTATTTTTGAACGAAATATGCGATTAAACAAAATATAAAACAACGAAATTAAGTGTTAGCGCATGAATCAGTTATAGGGTTACATAAGCTGAAGACAAGGGGGGAGCTTTACGTGACACTTACTCAATTGGAAAGAACCGTAAACGATAGACAACAGCGACGAGGGACGGTTGAGTGGGACTGCGTAGCAAATTACGCAAAATACTATTTTGATAAATCAGATTGCGGTCTAGTGCGAAGGTAGCTTGCAAACCTTGGTTTGCCGTTTTTCGTCACACCGTAAAACTTGAATGTCACCCAACTACCAATAGCAGGAGGTGAGTGCCGGTCTTTTTCCGAAAAGCCCGTTCCTAATTTAAACTGAATGCCGTCTTGCGTTTCCACTAGAAGCGAGCCCATCAGCCTCTTAAAGCGCCCCTTGCCGGGTAGGTGTGCCAGTACTCTCGCTTCTGCATCTTCAAATTGTTTTACTTTGAGTAATTTGTCACTGCGCCCTGCTATGTATAGCGCGTGTTCATGATGAAGTATTAACCCTTCCCCGCCTTCTCTCGTCACTTGCTTCAGCTTTTCTTTAAGGGCATCAAGAGACGTAAGCTTAAATTGAGAGACAACGGCAAACGTTGGACTGGGGGTAGCTTCACCCAGACTGTTAAGCATGTTGAGTCGACTATCAAAAGACACACCCGCTATAGGCATATCAAAGGCCATAAATCGCAATGTAGACCAGCGATTGCAAGACACAGAATTTGAAGCTAAGCTGAGGTCAGTTTCAACGTCAGTACTTAATAAAGCACGAGGCTGGGTATGCGGCTCAACATGAGGCAGCTTTGAAAGCACAATGGAAGCGGTAAGCTCAAACTTTCCTCTTCCTATCCAAAGTTCCCCGTCAATGGTTGCTTTTGGCCAGTGAGCGGTGAAACACATTGGTGCGAAAATTTTGTTTCCATTGCGGGTACGTAACTCGGTACCGTTCCACCTTGCACGAATACCGTCTAGCTTCTCACTCACCCAATAATCCGCTACGTTAAAATCAGTGTGGCTATGATTATATTGCTTGGCAAGCTGAACCCCTTCAACAATATCAAACTTGTTCTGTGCACAAACGTGAGTAAATGCAGTGATTAAAAACACACAGACAGCTGCCAGAAAATAACGCATTAGCTCGTTCCTTGGGTTACTAAATACAGCCCGTTCAAGCCATTAGAAAGAGACTAAAACGACAAAGGCAGAGTAAATTACTCTGCCTTCGGTCTTTGTGTAACTGTACGTAGGAAGGTTTTTTTGTATCGCAGCCTTAGTCAGTAATAATATCAATAACAGAGATCAGCACATCCTCAGCAAAAGCTTCTCCTACCGTTCTTTCTTTATCGCGTCGCAATTGGTAAGTTTCTAAGCAGGCATTGAGCTGCGCATCAGCAGTGTTCACTCCGTGAACATCTACACTATTTGCTTGCTCAATACAGTGTTCGGTTTGCCCTGTTGTAACGGTACTGCACCCACTCATTCCCACGGTAATACCAGCCATAACAACGACAGTGGCGATCCAGTTTAAATGTGTGAACTTAATTTTGTTGTTCAAGTTAGCTTATTCCTTATTAAGTGTGTACCCCTGACTGTCGTTGCGTGTTTCGCTGTTAACTGAGAGGCTCGGTAGAGCAAGAATAAATATGGCAGTAATAATACGTAAAGGTGACTTCAAATTTAAATCCTTTTATACGATGCTTTGTTTTTCGGTACTTTTATTTTGGACGTACTAACTTTAAATATTGACGCGGTTAGGCAAAGCGCGTTTTTATTTCCATTTGTTCTATTGCAGGAGTTTATTTGGTTTATCAAGAACTTCAGCTCCCAGCATCCACGTTACTCTGTATGTTCTCCTTTGGCAATACAGGGCCTTTTTTAGGTGTTTCTCTGCCCAAGTATTTGGTCAGCATAGCGTATAATTCTATTTTGTTGACTGGTTTTGTAAGGTACCCATTCATACCAGACGCTAACGCTTTATCTATTTCTTCTACAACCACTGCGGCCGTGAATGCGATAATAGGAATAGTGATGTTAGCTTGTCGCAACGCCAAAGCGGCTTCAGAACCATTCATTTCAGGCATGTGTAAATCCATAAGGATAAGGTCGAAATGCTGCTTTTGTGCAATTTCTACTGCCTCATTGCCGTTATTAGCAATCGTTACTTTTAGCCCTGTGTCTTCTAACAAGGATTTTGCTACTACCTGATTAATGTCGTTATCTTCGGCCACCAAAACGGTAAGATTTGAGAATAACGGCGTTTTGTCTTTTTCTTGAACGTCATTTGCACTATCTGCAATCTCAAACGGTAGCTCAAAGTAAAATTCGCTCCCCTCTCCCACTGCGCTTTTTAGATAAACAGCGCCGCCCATTGCTTCAACCAGGCTTTTCACTATTTGTAACCCCAGCCCTGTTCCACCGTGTACTCGATTGATACTGCTATTCGCTTGAGTAAACGCATCAAAAACACGCGTTTGGTCGACAAGGTCGATACCCTCTCCCGTATCGGTTACAGTAAATCTGACGAATTGATGTGTCGGAGATGTTTCTCTTTTCTCCAGAACAAGCGTCACACTCCCCTGCTGCGTGAACTTTATTGCATTGCTTATTAGATTATTAAGCACTTGAGAGAGGCGCGTTGCATCACCTACCACCCAAGTATTCAATGTCTTATCTACATTGATTCTTAATGAAATCCCTTTGTTCTGCGCCAATTGCGCATAGAAAGCAACACAATCTTTGGATGTCGCTTTTAAGTCGAAGGGCATAATTTCTAACGCAAGTTTTCCCGCATTCAGTTTGGAAAGATCTAATATGTCGTTCAAAATGCGATTGAGCGATAGACCAGAACGCTGAATTTTCTCTAAATTAGGACGCGCGCTTTCCGTGATCTTATGGGAAAGCAACACGTCGGTGAGCCCTAAAATACCGTTTAGAGGCGTGCGAATTTCATGTGACATTGTGGCTAAAAATTGAGATTGTGCCGCCGAAGCCTGCTTCTCACTTTCAAGGGCTCTATTTAATTCTAGTGTTTTCTTTTTACTTTCTATAATGGCTTTTTCTAATTGGCTTGCTAATGCGTAAATAAGTAGCGACACGATCAAATTGGTCACACAAAGCCTGAGCCACAATCCTTTGTCGTAATTGCCGTCATACAGTGGGACGAGAAATGTGCAACTCGCGAGTACCACCATCGCACTTATTCGCCAGCCATTGGAAAGCAACAATATGGGAAGTATGGTGGCGATAGGAACGAGTGTTGCTGGCATAAGCCCGTTACTTATCACCAGATAAGGAGCCACTGGAATCGTGAGTAAAGCCCACAACTTAGCTAAGACCTCTCTGCAGTGTCTTAACGTAACCCCCGCAGCAGCAATCGCACACCAAGAAAGGCTAAAAAACGACGCCACATAAACATTTTTGGGTTGAGTAAAAGCGATAACTGCCAAGATCAATAACGAAAAAACCAACAGAATTTTAAACCCTGCAATTCTCAAGGCCATTGTCACTTCGCCAAATGATTCGGGCTTTATTGTGTTCTGCTTCGACATTGGGCGTCTATGATAATAAATAGCTGATAACCCAGTATAAGTTCGAAAACGCAACTCTGCATAAAAATAATGTAGACAGCGTAATATGATTAGCAAAAAGCGTGACTCCGGCCACGCCATTGACCGGATTTTAAGGCACAATATGTTGGTTGCGTATTGGCTCGAACTTTGCGAGTACTTTGCGAGAGCTTTGCGAAATACAACCATAGCCACAGCATTCTGCTGGTTTAAAACAGGTTTTCTACCCATTTAATGCACCACATAGGTGCGCCAAATAGATTAAATAAGGTCACTATGCGCTTAAGTAGTTTTGTTTTTTTCTTGTGTATATCCCTGTCATCACTCGCCAATGATGACACCCGCCAATACGGCCCAAAAGATTTTTCAGATGTTCCCAATAAGTGGACTGCGGTGGTTGCTGCCTATGAACCCGAGATTGAAGCTATTGACGCCGCCTTTGCGACGATGGACGATGCTCAAATTACACAAACTCTCTATATCAAAGGAGTTAAGTATCAACTAGGCACCTACAAAGGCGAGCCCATCGTCGTGTTTAGTACCGGCGTCAGTATCACTAATGCGGCAATGACGGTGCAGATGGCCTTGGACTATTTCCCCATTGATAAGCTGGTGATGATGGGGATTGCAGGTGCAATTAATCCTAAATACACGCCTGGGGATATTGCCGTGCCTGAGCGCTGGTACTTCCACGATGAATCTGTCTATATTAATCCGAAAAAGGATGATGCGAGCACCTACGAGCTTCCGGACTACTACACCAAACAGCTCGAATACTATAAAGCGCGACGGGAGACAGATAAGCACTCGCCTAACTATAAAAATATTGGGTTTATTCACCCAACAGAAGTGGCTGTAGTTAAAGAAGGTTGGGATACCCGCAGAAGAATGCCGTATTTCACCGCCGATAAAGCGTTACTGGAAATGGCAAAGCGCGCGATCACAAAAATCCCGCCTATTACTATGCCATCTGGTAAGGAAATACTGGTTGATATAGGTGGAAATGGAGTAACGGGCTCAGTATTCGTGGACAATGCTAAATACCGCGAGTGGCTGCGTGACGTATACACTGCCGATGTAGCAGAGATGGAATCGGCAACCGTCGCACAGGTGAGCTTTGTTAACGATGTAGATTGGTTAATTATTCGCTCGGTCAGCGACTTAGCGGGCGGTCAACACGGCAAGAATGTAGAGAATGTCTTTGACGCAATAGCCTCTGGCACCGGCACCAAATTACTACTTGGTATACTCGATGAGCTCGTAACAACCGAGCCTCAGTAACCCCAAATGGGTCAATGTACTCTGACCCTCATCTTCCTCAACCTCATTATTATAGATAAAAAAAGCCCCAACCAAGGTTGGGGCTTTCTCATGTTTTATTAAGCGTTAAATGCTTATACGCGTTTAACCGCTACGTCAGCTTCAAACTTAGGCTTAACAGCTAAGTCTTCAGAAGGTGGCGCAAACTTAGTTAGGTCAATACCTGCAACCGCTTGCTTGTACTCTTCAGTTGTTGGGAAGCGACCAAGAACCGTTGAAAGTACGACTAGCGGCGTAGAGCCAAGTAGTGATTCACCTTTCTTCTCATCAGAGTCAGCAACAACACGGCCTTGGAAAAGACGTGTAGAGGTAGCAATTACGGTGTCGCCTGGCTCCGCTTTTTCTTGGTTACCCATACACAGGTTACATCCAGGACGTTCTAGGTAAAGAATGTTGTCGTACTTAGTACGCGCTGCTTCTTTAGGCTTAGCATCGTCGAACTCAAAGCCCGCGTACTTCGCTAAAACTTCCCAATCGCCTTCTGCTTTAAGCTCGTCAACTATGTTGTATGTAGGTGGCGCAACAACAAGTGGCGCTTTGAACTCTACAGAGCCGTTAAGCTTCTCTAGGTTACGCAGCATTTGTGCAATGATTTGCATGTCGCCTTTGTGCACCATACAAGAACCTACGAAACCTAGGTCTACTGGCTTGCCATCGTAGTAAGAAACCGGACGAATAACATCGTGAGTATAACGCTTAGACACGTCATCGTTGTTTACGTCCGGGTCAGCAATCATTGGCTCGTCGATTTGGTCTAGGTCAACCACCACTTCAGCGTAGTATTTTGCATTGTCATCTGGTGCAAGTGCTGGCTCTTCACCAGATTTGATTTCAGCGATACGCTTGTCAGCAAGGTCAATCAGGCCTTGAAGCATATTAGCTTCGTTGTCCATGCCCTTCTCGATCATGATTTGAATGCGGCTCTTCGCCAGTTCAAGTGAGGCAATCATGGTCTCATTATCAGAGATACAGATAGAGGCCTTCGCTTTCATTTCAGCAGTCCAGTCGGTAAATGTAAACGCCTGGTCAGCTAATAAGGTACCAATTTGTACTTCAATAACGCGACCTTGGAACACGTTTTCACCCGCGAATTGCTTAAGCATTTGGGCTTGCGTAGCGTGAACCACATCACGGAAGTCCATGTGCTCTTTCATGCTGCCTTTAAAGGTCACTTTCACAGACTCTGGAATTGGCATTGCCGCTTCACCTGTAGCAAGTGCCAGCGCAACCGTACCTGAGTCGGCACCGAACGCAACACCTTTAGACATACGCGTATGCGAGTCACCACCAATGATGATTGCACGGTCGTCTACCGTGATGTCGTTAAGCACTTTGTGAATAACGTCAGTCATTGAGTGATAAACGCCTTTCGGATCACGGGCTGTGATTACACCAAAGTTGTTCATGAATGACATAAGCTTAGGAATGTTAGCTTGTGCTTTCTTATCCCATACCGACGCTGTATGACAACCCGACTGATATGCACCGTCCACAAGTGGAGAAATAGTTGATGCAGCCATTGACTCTAGCTCTTGGCACGTCATTGGGCCCGTTGTATCCTGAGAACCTACGATATTAACTCTTACGCGAACATCAGAACCTGCGTGCAATGGTGCTGTAGACTTAACGCCAACCGCGTTACGGTTAAAGATTTTCTCTACTGCAGTTAAGCCTTGGCCTTCGTGTGATACTTCTTTAGACGGAGCGTAAACTGCTGGCGCTTCAATACCTAGCGTACGCGCTGCGAAAGACTGAAGCTGCTTACCAAATACTACCGCGTAAGAACCACCCGCTTTCATGAACTCCATTTTCTGAGGAGTAAATGATGCAGATACGTCAGCCAGCTCTTCTGAACCGTTGTAGAGCTTCTTCGCTTTGGTATCGATAGTTAGTACGGTACCGGTCGCTACAGAGTAAGCTTCTTCTAATACTGGGTCGCCGTTCGCATCGCGAACAATTTCACCATTTTCGTCAGTTTTCTTAACCCAGTTTTTAAGGTCAAGACCGATACCACCAGTTACATCTACGGTAGTAAGGAAGATTGGCGCAATACCGTTGGTACCCGCAACAATTGGCGCTTTATTTACAAACGGAATGTAAGGGCTTGTTGGCTCTCCGGCCCATAGTGCAACGTTGTTCACACCAGACATACGAGAAGACCCTACGCCCATTGTGCCTTTTTCAGCAATAAGCATAACTTTTGCGTTAGGGTGCTTTTTACCTAACTCAACAATTTCTTGCTGTGCTTCAGGGGTTATCATGCATTTACCGTGAAGCTCACGGTCAGCACGAGAATGCGCTTGGTTACCTGGAGAAAGAAGGTCAGTAGAGATATCACCTTCTGCAGCGATATAAGTAACCACTTCAATTTTCTCTGGTACGTCAGGAAGCTTGGTAAAGAACTCCGCTTTCGCATAGCTTTCTAACACGTCTTTAGCAATGGCGTTACCTGCTTTGTACGCGGTCTCAAGACGCTCTGTATCCGCTTCGTACAGATACACCTGCGTTTTCAGTACTTCAGCAGCAGGCTTAGCAACCGCTTCATCGTCAGAAAGTGCAAGGTCAAGCAATGCCTCTACAGATGGACCACCTTTCATGTGTGAAAGAAGCTCAAGTGCAAACTCAGGCGTAATTTCTTCTACTTGTTCTTCGCCAAGTACAATTTCTTTTAAGAATTGCGCTTTAACAACAGCAGCAGGCGTCGTTCCTGGCAGCGTGTTATAGATAAAGAATTTTAGAGAGTCTTCGCGGTGCTCATTAGTTGTATCTTTAATTTGAGCAATAATTTCAGACAGCAGATCTGCACTGTCAATAGGCTTAGGGTTAAGACCTAATTCCGTTTTACGGGTTTCGATCTCTGCCAGATATTCTGAATACAAACTCATAGTGTTCTCTCGGTCTTAGTTTTACTTGAGCGTAGTGTTAAGTCGGTCTTAGCTATACGCATATAAAAATGAAGGATATTTTAACCGATTTTCACGGTTTACGTAATGTTTGCATGAAAAGAGATAAGGTCCATGCTTGGCGTTATTTTATTAAAAACGAGGCATCAGCCGCTTATCTACAAAAAAGTTTTTATGAAAAAAAGCCGACAGATTATAAATTTAATGCTTAATTTTCATAACGTTAAAAGAACGGACGCTACCATCACTTCAACATTACTGTTAATCATTTAAAGATAGGCACAATAAATAACCGTGTTACATTTATGCCAGACATTAATAGTATTTATGGTACTACCAGTACAAATAACACGCAAAAATAAAATCAAATGGGACTTATTGGTCTGACCTTTCGGCTCGCCGTTCTCACGTTTGAAAGCATCACACGCTCTTATCCGTCGGTCACTACATGGCGGAAATTTTGAAAATTTTCGCTTCTTCACCATCAGTTAAAACCCAGATATTACCTTGTTCATCAACCTCAACATCTCGCAATCGTGTCTTTAACTGATCGATAATAGGTGTAGCCTCCCATCCGCTATCCGTTTCATATACAGCGAACAGCTGCTGTGCTTTAAGCGAAGTCACTAGAAGGGTGTTTTCTAAAGATGCAAATGCGGTGTGCTGGTATACCGCCATGGAAGAGGGCGCTATTGAGGGCGTCCAATCTATAAGAGGGTTCTGCATACCCTTATATTGAGTGAAGGGTGAAATTCGGGCACCTGAATAGTCTCGCCCTTTTGTTGCTACCGGCCAGCCATAGTTGCTGCCTTTGACGATGAGATTCAACTCGTCTCCACCATCAGGGCCGTGCTCATGCTGATAAATGTTTCCATTCCACTGCACCAGTCCCTGAGGATTGCGATGACCTAAGCTATAGACATACGGCGCTTCGGTGAACGCTGGCTTTGGCAGTGGCTGTCCATCTAATGTAAAACCAACAATTTTACCTAGCTGTGAGGAAATAACCTGTGCTTGCTCACGATAATCAAAACCGTCTCCGGTGGTAACAAGGTATCCTCCCTCGGGCAAACTGAGTAACTTACCGCCGTAATGTACCGGCGTGTCTTTGCCGTCGCTCACTTCAAAAACAGGTCTGAGATTAGATATACCTTCGCTCGCAGAAAATTTTGCAGATACAACCGCCAGGCGATTATCAACAGCTGTCCCCTTTGAGTAAGATATCAGGAGTTGACCGGAAGCGCTCTGTTGAACACTTGGACTTTCGTTAAATCCACTGATAACCAATATATCAAGCACACCACCCTGCCCCTCGCTGTAAAGCTCTGGCAAAGACAAGGAAAACTGTTTTTGCGTTTTTTCGCCAGTGACAAGAGTAATCACACCTTCCTTGTGCGAAATTAAAAGCGCGTTATTGGGCAGCAGAGTCATCGATTTAGGAAAAACCAACCCGCCTGTATGCTCCCGCAGTATGTAATCATCTACTCTCGCGACACAACACGTGATGCTGAAAACAAACAGTGAGACAAATACAAAAGCACGCTTAACATTCTTCATCTACGGAAAGCCCAGAAAAGTGGAGCCAAGAAAGCTCAAACAAAAACGAGGTTTTTTATAAGAAACGCTAAAAAACCCCGTCCAACGATTAGCACTACAAATCTACGTTAAGCGTTATGAGTCTTGCAAGCTTTTGGTGACCACCGACTCAATTAACAACCGGCGTTCCATCGTCATTAAACTTCGCAATTTCGGCGCCTGATGACTTCCACTCCTCACGCTCTTTCTCTGTTGCTTTAGGCGAGAACCAGCCAACAAAGGCGTAAAAAATGCCGATAAGGGGCGCTGTCCAGCAGGCGAAAGCCAGCGGAATGTATAACAAGTTTTCTAGGTTGCCTCCCGAAATTCCCAGACCCAGTGCCGATATAACGAAAGCACCACCGGCATTCCAAGGAATAAGGGGTGACATTAGCGTTCCGCCTTCTTCGATTCCTCGGGATAAGTTAAGGGTTGAGTACCCCATGCCGCGATACACAGGAGAATACATTCGCCCTGGTAATGCAACCGACAAGTAGGGATCGCCAGCCACTAGATTAGTTGAAAACGCCGTTCCTACAGCAGCAACCTGCGTACTTGCAAACGTTTTAGCTTTACTTTTTATCGCGTTGATAATACTTCTTAAACAGCCCGTAGTCTCAAGCGCTCCCCCAAACGCTAGTGCAATGAGCACCAACGAGATAGTCCACATCATTGATTGCACGCCTCCCCGGTTGAGCAAGGTGTCAATCTCGACAATATTTGTTTGAATTGCATACCCGTTGTTGGCGTAATCAAATACTGCCTGAAGACTTTGCCCCTGCATGAGCATCGCAAACGCGCCGCCTACTACTACACCTGCAAATAATGAAGGCAGTGGTGAAAATTTCTTAAGCGCCAAACCCATTACGACAAGCGCAGGAACTAGCGCCCAACCAGAAATAGTAAAGTTCGATTCTAACGCCGTCGTAATCGCCTCTATTTTTACAAAAGACACACTTTGCGCATCGATCACAAAATACCCGACGCCGAGATAGATAAGAAATGCAATAACCATAGCCGGGATTGTCGTGGCCATCATATTCTTAATATGCGAGAAGACGTCGGTCCCCGTAACAGCAGGTGCTAGGTTTGTCGTATCAGATAGAGGTGATACCTTGTCACCAAAGAATGCACCAGAGACGACTGCACCGGCTGTCCAGTACATAGGGATGTCAAAACCCTCACCAATGCCCATGAGTGCAAGTCCAACGGTGCCAACACTCCCCCAACTTGTTCCAAGGGACACGGATACAACCGCACAAATGACCATGCCCGCTGCGAGGAAAATCTGTGGAGATAACGTTTTTAAGCCATAATAAATAATGGTTGGCACGGTGCCACTCGCAATCCATATACCAATGATCATGCCTACAACAATCAGAACGCTTACAGATGGCAGCGCAACAAGGATAACCTTAAAAATACCTGCGCGGATGTCGAGCCACGACAAGCCAAGATAAATACCAACAAAACTTGTCAACGCTACGCCAATGGCAAGAGGAATGTGAGGTTCAAACACGCCGAAATAGAATATTTGCGTTCCCAATATAATTAGCGTCAGTACAACGGGGGTTAGAGCAAGTAACAGTTTAGGGGTGACGTGTTGTTTTTCTGTCATACTGGTACCTTAAAAAATAGTGCTACGACGTTTAATTTGCCTCATTGTGTAGAAAGGAGTAGTCAAAATTTTTCCCTTTCCACCCATAAGCTTCGCTAAAAAATTATTAATACTTACGCTCACCTCTGAATATCGGATCGGTTACAAACCAAACAGATAACTGGTGATTTACATTGATGTAGAACCACTATTCCTGCGGTAACACGCCGCGATTACGAACATTTTAACTCTCGCTAAGTGGATAGTTTTCTATGTGGATTGGTATAGACTCAACCCGGTGAGACGGCGTGACATAGTAGTCAAGCAAATGGGTTTTCATGGAAGTATCAATTGGACTGACGTGCAAATCTTAAATCGTGAATGGAGTTGATGCATGAGCTCAATGGATTGTCGTCTGCGAATAAACGTACTATGTTGTGTCTTACTGTGTCGCTTACCGGTGCTTAACAAACTGTGCTGACAAGATTTACGTTAATCTTTACACTCAATATTGGTCGGGAGTTCTCGAGCTAACACAATGAAAAAATTCATACGACGCGCTTTTCTTGTTTTCATACCAGCATGGGCGGTAGGCTTTGTGCTGGCCAGCATTTTCCACACTACTGCCGTTTTAACAGCGCTTACCGAAATCGACGTGTCTTTGAACGTAAACGATTGGTTTTTCATGATAGGGCAGGATTTATTAGGACTTCTTCCAACCTACGGTGCCATTGTCGCCGTAACACTAGCCCTTGCATTTTTCATTACACAATACGCCGTTAGCCGTCTTAGCAAAAAGGGCAATGAAAATTTTTCATTCCTAACCCGTTTAATCGTGTTCTCAGCAGCTGGGGCCGCTTCATTTTGGGTAATGCTAATAGCAATGCAGCCTATACTGAACGTTACGCTCATCGCTGGTGCTCGTTCACTGTTTGGCGTTTTAGCGCAGTGTTCAGCTGGACTCGTTGCTGGCAGCACTTTCACCTACTTAAGTAATAAATTTTCCGAAGAAAAATAATTAAAAATTATAGTGCCAAATAAATTAACACAGATGTAAATAAAAAGTTAAGTTTGGTACTGTATAAATAACATTGATTAACCATGCCCTACTAGGAACAAGCATTATGATAACTTATCCTGATAACGTGACTTGTCTCGCCGACTACATTGAAAATGTATTGAAAACATTTGCTGACAGGCCTGCTTATACCGCTCTCGGGCAAACGCTTACGTTTTCTGAAATAGACAGCAAATCATCTGCCCTCGCCCGCTACTTTGTTCATGAAGCTAAGCTGACACCGGGCACTAAAGTCGCCATTCAACTTCCTAACCTCATTCAAAACCCAATTGCTGTTTACGCTGCGTTGCGCGCTGGTTTAGTTGTCGTCAATACAAACCCGCTCTACACAGAACGGGAAATGAAGCATCAGTTCACTGACAGTGGTGCAAAAGCCTTGGTTATTCTCGGCGATTTACTTCCCAAATTCACGAATATACAAAGTGAAACAGGCATTAGCACTGTCATTACCACATCAGCCACTGAGCTTTTAAACCCAAGTACAGCACCCGCACTCGACGGCACGGTATCGCTCAGTAAGGCGATAGAAATAGGGAGTGAGTTACCGCCGTTTACACGCCCTACAATGGCGTTAGAGGATCTTGCCATGCTGCAATATACAGGCGGTACCACAGGCGTATCGAAAGGAGCCGCGTTAAGTCATAAGAATGTACTGGCTAACTGTATTCAGATGCTAGAGCGTATCGGAGAAGGCTTTAAAGACGGTGAGGAAGTGTTAGTGTGCCCGTTACCGCTCTATCACATCTATGCCTTTACGGTGGGAATGATGGCGCTTTTTGCTAAAGGCACGCAGATTATTCTTATCCCGAACCCGCGAGATATCGACGGATTTATCCAGACACTTAAACCACACAAAATTTCTGCTTTCATGGGAATTAACACGTTATTTGTGGGTCTTGGACGCCACCCCGAGTTTTCAAAGTTAGACTTCTCTAGACTTCATCTTACCATGTCTGGGGGCACAGCGTTGACACAAGCCGCTGTATCTATATGGCGGGATGTTACAGGCAATACCATTACCGAAGGGTATGGACTCTCTGAAACAGCCCCTGTGGTGTCATTTAATATTCCAGGGAAAGAGGAAATTGGTACCGTTGGTCATGAGCTTGACGACACCGAGGTGGTACTACTAGATAGCTCCGACACCCCGGTGGCAGAGGGGGACTCTGGACAAATCGCCGTACGCGGTCCTCAAGTGATGATGGGATATTGGAATCGTGATGACGAAACCGCCAAAGTGATGACCAAAGAGGGCTTCTTTAAAACCGGTGATATTGGCATTCGCACTGAATCAGGCGCGATAAAAATTGTCGACCGGTTGAAAGACATGATTATTGTGTCTGGCTTCAACGTTTACCCGAATGAGATAGAAGATGTGTTGACGTCGCACCCAAGCGTAATGGAAGCGGCGGTTGTTGGTAAGCCGGATGACAAAACGGGCGAGAGGGTCTGTGCCTACATCACCGTATCGGCCGAAGTTTCTAATGACGATATTATCGCGCACTGTAAAAAACAACTTACTAACTACAAGATCCCCAAATCAATTACCGTACTTGAAGAATTACCAAAATCAACCGTAGGAAAAATTCTTCGTAGAGAACTACGCAGCGCATAGTTTAAAAGCAGCCGTTTTAAGCACATCTTAAACGGCTGTTTTTCTCTAAAAAAAATCACACTTTACTACGAAAGAATAACGCCCAAAAATTGTAAAACGGCGCGGATATTACTATAAATTACAGATACGTAATTTATATCTCACCCCAATGCTTTCAAAGACGTCTTTTTTTACCAGCTTAGAAGAGTTGCAGTCCGAGGCTGAGGCGTTGAGAGTGTTTTCACCATCATTGATTATTGCCTTCGCTTCACCCGCGTTCTTTGTTGACCCTGCATTTCATAAAACCCTAATTGAAATCTGCGACAACTGTGTCGGATGCAGCACGGCCGGCGAAATTTCGGGAAACAGAGTATTTGAAAATGGTATTTCGCTTGTGGCAATACGTTTTAGTACTCAAGCACACGTTAAGATTCATCATACCCCTTTGCCCAACATGCAGGAATCCTTCAACGCAGGAGAGTCGTTGGCTAGCAACATCAACACTGAAGGATTGAAAGGCATTTACTTACTGGCGCCCGGTGTTGACATCAATGGCTCGGCGTTACTGGAGGGGTTGGCAACACATTTATCAAATGACGTTGGAATCAGCGGAGGACTTGCCGGAGACTACGGGGCGTTTGAACAAACCTATGTAATGCACCCGGATGGCGTTGATAGCAGAAGCATTACTGCGGTCGCTTTCTATGGTGAGCATTTATCCTTTGAACATAGTGCTCACGGTGGTTGGCGTTCGTTTGGCCCTGCGAGAGCAGTAACGTCATCGACAGCAAATCAACTCTTTGCGTTAGATGGGAGACCTGCCCTTGATATCTATAAAGACTATTTGGGTGAGTATGCTAACGACCTGCCCGCAAGTGGGCTTTTATTTCCGTTTGAAGTTCTCAACGAAGAAGGCAAGCCTACACAGATTATTCGAACAATACTTGGCGTTGACGAGGCTTCTAAAAGCTTAACCTTGGCGGGAGAAGTGAAGACAAGTCAGTATTTACGCTTGATGCATGCGTCGAAGGACGATCTTATTAATGGTGCCCACAAGGCCATAAGCGGTATCACGAATAAAAATCTGAACCTTGATTCTGATAGTTTGGCCCTTGTCACCAGTTGTGTCGGGCGCAAGCTCGTTATGGGTGACCGTATAGAAGAAGAAATTGAAGAAATTGATCAACAATTTAAGGGGAAAGTCTGTATTGCGGGCTTTTACTCCTATGGCGAAATTAGCCCCTTCCTAAACAAAACGCAGTGTGAACTGCACAATCAAACCTTAACGATCATGCTATTAAGAGAAGCACATTGAGCCCACTACTAGAGCGTCAAATACGCCGAGCATTTAACCTTGACGACACTTTGTCACTCGACAGCTGGTTTAATGAACTCAATAAAGATGACGATCATAGCCAAAGCGAAACAGAGAGAGAGCTTCGACAAGGACTCGCTTCGTTAATTCCGAGAATTGAGGAATCTTACGCGTTTTTTGAGAGGGATATAACGTTAAAGGATAGAAGTTTACGCATTAGTTCAGAAGAATTAATGACAGTAAACGACAAAGTTCGTAAGGAGTATGCCGAGCAAAAAGCAGTAATCGAGACCCTGCGACGAGCCGTAAACCAGCTACTCGAGGAACGAAACAAGCCGCTCATCGATGAAAACTTTACCAACCTTTCTGACCTTTCCGCGCTGACTTACGAGCTTATCTATGAGCAACAAAACGAGAATAATGAACTGCTGCTTCAGCGCAAAGCTATGGATAAGCATGGCATCGTAGCGACAATAGACCTGAATGGGATTTTATTGTCAGCAAATGATAAGTGCTGTCAGCTTTCCGGCTACTCTCGCGCCGAACTAATAGGAAAAAGTACATCCATCTTTCGCATTCAAAACATTGCTATTTCAGAGCAAACCAGAATATTAAAAACATTGATAAAAGGTGAAATTTGGCAGGGTGAACTAAACAGCTTTACTAAGACGAATGAACCATGGACCGTATTTGCGACCGTCGTCCCTATCGTTGAATACAACAAACGTGTTAACCGTCTCGTGGTTATCTGCACTGATATGTCGGAGCAAATGCGTCTGTCTCGCAAACTAAAAGAAGACCGCGCGTTCTACCAAAGTATCACCAGCAGTATTGGGGAAGGTGTTTATGCTGTCAATGGTGAAGGAAAAGCCCAGTTCCTCAACCCCGCCGCTTCACAACTATTAGGTTGGACTATTGAAGAGCTTGAAGGCCGACGTTTTCACGATACCGTTCATTATCAAAAAGGCGATGGAACGCTTCTCACCAGAGAGGAATGTCCTGTTAACTTGACCATCAAAGCAGGCAAATCATACGCGTCCTATGAGGACTTTTTCACAGACAAACGTGGACGTTTGTTCCCTATTTCCATTGTCGCTGTTCCGCTACTTGACGATGATGGTAAGCCAGACGGCCATGTAGGCGTTTTCAACGATATAAGTCATCAAAAGGCCATTGAGCAGAAATTACAGCAGGCCTACAACAACGCCCAAAATGCCAATAAGGCGAAGAGCGATTTTCTCGCCACAATGAGTCACGAAATTAGAACCCCAATGAATGCCATTATTGGCCTTACTCATTTAGCGTTGGAAACGGAGGACGAAGAGCAGCGCCTGCAATACCTTGAGAAAGTGCAGCGAAGCTCTAATGCACTGCTCGATTTAGTGAACAGTATTTTGGATTTTTCAAAGGTAGAAGCTAACAGGGTAGATATCCTAAACGAACATTTCACGCTGACGAAGACAATTGACAAACTTGCCCAAGTTTTTCAAGTCAAAGCGCAGCAGAAAGGTCTCCAACTGCTTTTTGATATACGCTACAACACAAATACCCCATGCCGAGGCGATAGCGAAAAAATCTATCAGGTTTTGCTAAACCTTTTGGGTAATGCGATTAAATTCACAGAAAGTGGATATGTGCTGCTCAAAGTAAGTCAACGGGGTAATAAACTACACTTCAGCGTAAGTGACACCGGCATGGGGATTAGTGACACCGGTAAATCCAAACTCTTCAACGCATTTGTCCAGGCAGATGCTTCCATCTCGCGAAAATTTGGCGGCACTGGATTAGGTCTTGCGATCTGTAAGCGCCTTGTTGAGCTAATGGGAGGTAAGCTTACCCTGAAGAGCAAGGTCAATGAAGGCAGCTGTTTCGCTTTCTCACTTCCGGTTTGTGTCGACGACCTTCTCCCTGCACGCCCTTTTTTACCTGTATCGCTACCCTCAGAGGTGCTCTGTATTCAAACCCATGAAAGCGTGGCGAGAGGATGTCGCGTTCTTACGCAAACGCTGCAAAGGCTCGGTATCAACTGCCAGGTCGTTGATTCAAGCCATGCGTATAATACTTCGCTCAAACACCAAGCCATTGCATTTCTTAGTAAAGATGAAGCTAGTTGGAAAACCTTGGCAAACCGATTTCAGAATAATCAAGTTAACCCAATAAACTTCAATGTACTGATAAGCCCGCTTAGCAAAGCTGACGTGCAGAAACGCCTCGGAAAAAAAGCCTATAATGAGCTAAGGGTTATTGAACTTCCTTTTTCTGACAAAGAGCTGATTTCTGCATTGTCTCCACTTCAAGCGCCATCAAATAAAGATGTGACGGACAAACTTGAGAGTAAAAAGTGGCGAAGTCGGCGACTATCGAATAAGTGTATATTGGTGGTTGATGACGATCTGATAAGCCTTGAAATAAGTCAGCAGATTCTTGTTGATCTCGGCATGAAGGTTATGACAGCTAATACCGGTGAACATGCACTTGCCCTTTGCGAGTCCAACGGGTTTGACGCGATTTTACTCGATTGCCACCTACCTGGTATATCGGGTTATGATGTCGCAGAAAAACTCGTCAACAGTGACGGCTGGCTGACCCCCATCATCGCATTGAGTGCAGATGAGACAAATGAAGCATCAGAAAAAGCCTTGGCCTCAGGCATGTGTTATCACTTGGTAAAGCCCGCTACCGCGGATGAGATAGTCCACACTATCGACTCTCACATCCATGCGGGTTATGTTGATGTCGATGAGCCCGACCACCCTGATGTCTTTACTGCCTCCCTGGTGTCTTTCTACGAGACTTACAGCCAGCGCAGCGTCATGACAGAGCTACTCAGCATCATAAACTCACCATCAAGTACAAGCGAACTATTGAACGCATTACTCGAAGATGCCCATAGAATTGGGGCGACTACCCTAGAGCGCTGTCTAGAGGTTTTATTTGTGTCTATTCAAAGACCCGAAACCATCATTGCGAAACATGTTGCTGATTTGTCTTATGAGTTGGATGCAACACTACGTCTGATTGCTCATACCATTAATAAAAGCGTAGACATTGAAAATACTCACAATGAGACACAGGTTGACAACCGCACATTACTTGCTGCGTTGAAGCAAGCCAAAAGCGCCCTTGAAACCTATGATGCAAAAGCACTAAAGCATATATCCTTGGTCGCCTCTCAATATAGTGATTCGGCCCATTCACACACAATAACCCACTTAAAGCAGCTCACATCTATATATGATTTCGAGCAAGCTTTAGTTGTAATAGAAACACTTATTAATGAAATTACCAATGAAAGTGCCTAACGACGTTGAACATAGGTTTAACATTCTTGTTGTTGACGATGAGCCTGCGAATATTGATATATTGCTAGGAATACTTAGCCCTTTTTATCACGTAAAAGTAGCGCCCTCAGGACCTATTGCCCTAAAAATTGCAAAACAGCATACACCCGACCTTATTTTACTCGATATCATGATGCCGGATATGGACGGTTTTGAGGTATGTGAGCAACTCAAATCCGACCCGATACTTAGCCAGATCCCTGTCATTTTCGTTACGGCGTTAACCCAAGGCGAAAGTGAAGAAAAAGGATTTGAGCTAGGTGCGGTAGACTATATAACCAAGCCCGTCTCCCCTAGCATAACGCTAGCGCGTGTGAAGACTCATATCACTCTTGCCCATCAAATGCAGACCGTAGAAAACCTCGTCATCGCGCGAACGGAGGAGCTGAGTAAAAGTCAACAAAGCGCGATCACTATGCTGGCGGCTGCAGGTCACTATAATGATACAGACACGGGACATCATATCTGGCGCATGGCTGCCTACAGCAAGTGCTTAGCTACAGCATCCGGTTGGTCGTATGACGATGCATGCTTACTTGCGCAAGCCGCCCCTATGCACGACACGGGGAAAATTGGTATACCCGATTCCATTTTAAAAGCGCCACGCAGACTGACAAACAGTGAAATGGAAGTGATGCAATCCCATGCACAAATAGGGCATAAAATTTTATCTCGATGTGATACGCCGCTGTTTAACCTTGCAGCAGAGATTGCACTATGTCACCACGAGAAATGGAATGGTTCAGGCTATCCACAAAGACTAGCAGGGGAAGACATTCCTGAGAGCGCTCGCATTGTGGCAATAGCTGATGTATTCGACGCTCTAACGATGAAACGCCCTTATAAAAAAGCCTGGAGCGATGAGGACGCTTTCAAATATTTACTTGATGGAGCAGGTAAACATTTCGACCCAAGGCTAGTCGAATGTTTTCTATCTATCAAAGAAGAAATTATCGAAACGAAGCACTACTGGAATGAATTGGAAGCAGAAGGAAAAGTGGTGTCAGTAAACGACTTACTCCCTCAGAGTTTTGAATTTACGCACCCCAAACAGTAAACCCGGTTTGATTAATACCAATCCGCATAAAAAAAGGGTCGACGTCGACCCTTTGCATTTACATGTTTATTGGCTAAGTGGGTTTAGCTCGCGCCTAACTCCGCAGCAATGGCATCAGCCTGGCGTTTTTCGCCCTGCACAAACTGCTTCCACTGTTGAGCCATAGCGCGGCTTTTTTGATGCTTTTCCGCCTCGGCTAGCTGATTGAGCGCAAGTGCATATTGCTTCTTGTTATAAAGCGCCATGCCTTTAATCAAGTATACCAAGCCAGGGTTTCTTAATTCGCCTTTTTCAACCGCCCGGTCTGCCGCTGCGATTGCATCGTCGAAACGCTCTTCGTTGAGAAGAATTTGAGCAAGTTGCGCATCCAACTCACCGTCTTCCGAAAGCTCTGCTGCCTGCATCATTACCGGAATAGCCTTATCTTGCTCTTTGGCAAGCGACCAGCTTTGGCCTAAGAACTTGAGGTTGCGCAAGTTTTTCTCAAGCACGCCGTCGTTCATGGCCTGCTCCATCAACTTGGCACCTTTGTAGGGCACGCGATGATAGTAATAAAGCTGCGCCATATTAAACACATCAGCTGAGGTATTCACGAAGCCGCGCTGATAAGCGGTTTCCATAATAGCCAACTGCTTGCGCTCTTCACCTAGCTCACCGTACATACCAGCAAGCTGGATCCAATACTTAGGTTCGTCAAATAGCTTCACCATTTTGATAAGAACGTCTTTAACCTTTTCAGGCTGTTTTAGCTCATAAAAAATAGCACGTTGAAGTATTAACCAACCTTCGTCAGGGATCATGCCTTCCGCTTCATGATCGGCCACTGCTTCTGAAATCCACATTGAGGCCTGTTCATATTGCTTATTTTGATAATAAGCCTGAGCTTTGATCACTTTATTCTTAACAGGTACTGGGCCAGCATTAAGACTTTCCCAACGCTCTAAGTATTTAATGGTGTCTTCGTAATTACCCTGCATAAGGTTAAGCTGCGCTAAGCTGAAAAGTGTGGTCATTTCAAACTTTTCAGGAATAGGCTGCTGCTCTACCACCTTGGCAAACGATTCCAGCGCTTTTGCATAGTCTTCGTTGTTGTAGTAAATGAAACCGAAAAAGTTGTACATCATGGCTTTTTCGTAGGCGTTCATAGAGTAAGACTTATCTTCCACTTCTTTCAAAATGGAAATAGCTTCTTCTACATCGCCAGCTTCATCTGCTGCCGTTTGTGCACGGGCTAGCTGCTCGTAAACTTTGCCGCGAAGCGTAGGAACCCGACGGGTTGGCTTATCGCTAGCTTTTATCTCTTGTCCATCTTGCTGCTCAGCCTCTTGCGCTACAGCGTTAGAAGCAATGAACGTCGCAGGTACAGATACCGTGGCCGATGCAAATGCAAACGCCAGTGCACAAAGCAATGTATTCGTCTGTTTTCTCATCATGTTCTGTTACCCGTCAATTTGGAACGTTATACGGTTTTGTACCCCAGACACTTCTGTCGCTTCGCCATTGACCACTCGAGGTTTATATTTGAACTTCATTGCCGCATCAATGGCCGCTTGTTCAAAAATACCTGACGGATTAGCTTCAACAACAATTGGGTCGCGTACAGCACCTTGCTTAGTTACTGTAAATTCAACAATAACGAAACCTTCAATACCCCGTTGAAGTGCGCGTCTCGGATAAACCGGCGCAACTTTAACGATAGGTAAATATTCACCATCACCAGATTCAAGGGCCAAGCCTCCCTCTAGCGAAATGTCGTCACCTACGTCAGCACCAAAGTCCATCGACGTCCCTTCCGCGTCTGGAGAAGGTGAGTCCATTTGAGGCTGCTCCATTTGCGGCGGTGGCTCTTCAGGCTTAGGTGGCTTCTTCGGCTTACGATCTTTTTTCTCAACCTGTTCATCCTGCTTAACCCTTACGAAGTCAAGCACGCTTCCCTTAGGCGGCTCAGTTAGTGCGCTGCCACCCATCTTGATAAGCGATTGCATCAAGAAGAACAGGCCTAACGTGATCGCAAGGGATAGTACAAATGCGATTAAATATCGTGGCATGATTTATTGCTCTTGGGCTGCAATCGAAACATCGTAAACGCCAGCGGCACGCGACGCGTCCATCACCTTTATCAGTGTTTCTGTTGTGGCTTTTTTGTCAGCCTGAATTACAACAGAACCCTGTGGGTTTTCTGCGCGAAGACGCTCAATGTTCGCTTGTACTGCGCGAACGTCGATACGTCGTTTGTTAATCCAAATTTCGCCTTTATCTGAAATAGCGATAAGGATATTAGCGCGGTCCTTTTTCACAGCAGTGGCTGCTTCTGGACGGTTAACATCAATACCCGCTTCTTTCACAAATGACGCAGTCACAATGAAGAAGATCAACATGATAAATACAACGTCCAGCATGGGCGTCATGTCGATGGCTGCTTCTTCTTCATCGACTAAGTTTTGAAAGTGCTGCTTCATAATAAATACCTTACCTTAATGCCTTAGGGCATTAACGTTGAATAATCAATGCATCCTCAAGATGCGTGCGTTCTGATTTCACCATACGAGTTAACCAGGTAGCGGCGAATACGCCTGAAAGTGCGCCAACCATGCCCGCCATTGTGGGAATAGTGGCTTTCGATACACCTGAGGCCATTGAGCGAGCGTTACCTGAGCCCGCAATTGCCATTACATCGAACACTTCAATCATACCGGTAACCGTTCCCATCAAGCCTAGTAGCGGACAAAGCGCAACCAGTGACTGGATAATTGGGATGCTGCCGTTTAGGCGCATGGTTAACTGTGAAATTGTTTTCTGACGAACTTGCTCTGCGAACCAAGAAGAGCGATCGGCACGTGCTGTCCACATGGCTATCGCGTCTTTCTTGGCTTGCTTGTGCCAAACCATCAGATACATCGCACGCTCGAGGATCAAAAGCCACATAACGAATATCAGCAGACCGATGACCAGGAGAACCTGGCCACCTGTTTCTGTGAAATCGCGAATTGCTTCTAGAAACTCGATCATGATTAGCCTCGCTCAGCGCGCTCTGCAATTACGCCAGACGCCTGTTCTTGTAGGATGTACACAATGTTCTTAGAACGTGTGTTAAGCATTGCATAAAGCAGTGTCATTGGAATCGCTACAACCAGACCGAGTACTGTTGTTACAAGTGCTGTTGAAATACCACCCGCCATCAGTTTAGGGTCACCCGTACCAAACAAGGTAATAGCCTGGAAGGTGTTAATCATACCGGTTACCGTACCTAGTAGACCCATAAGCGGCGCTACAACAGAGATAATCTTAATGATAGTTAGGTTACGACCTAGCTTAGGCACTTCGCCCAGAATTGCTTCTGTAAGGTGAAGTTCAAGTGCTTCAACGTCTGCGTCTGGGTGCTCGTCACGTACTTTAAGTACACGGCCAAGCGGGTTGTTTGTATTTACTTCTTTGCTCTTAAGCTGTTTGTTCACTTTCATGCGGATAAGCGACAAAGTTACAAGGCGCTCTAAGGCAAGTAGAAGACCGAACGCACCAACGATAAGAATGATGTAACCGACTACACCGCCCTGCTCTACACGCTCCTGAAGGTTAGGCGCTTGAACAAGAAGACCTAGGATTGAACCACCCGTTGGGTCGATACCAAACTGAACTAATTCACCGCTTGATGCTTGTAGTTCAGCAGCAGAGCTCATGTAACGGTCAGCAGGCTGACGTACAAGTTCAGACACTGTGCCTGTTACGCCGTTGTACTCTAGGTATTTACCATCAGCAACAAGTGCAAAAGGACCTACGCGAACAACAGACTTATTCACTTTTTCACCGCCCGCTTCAACAACATCTGTCTTGAACGTAGTTACTTTGCCGGCTTCAGTCATTTCACGCTGCATTTCAAACCACACGCGCTCAATTTCTTCAATTGACGCTAGCTTTGAGCTCGAACCCATGTCTTGTGCCATCCTATCAAGGAAGTCAGCACGGCCTGGGATTTGTGCAGAAACCACTGAGTTATAGAATTTGTTTTTAGTGTCGCCAGCGATTTGCTGAAGCACACCGAATAGCTCTTTAAGTGAACCAAGACGTGTGTCTAGTGCACCGTTTAAGTCAGCCAGTTTGAATTCGTTTTCTTCAAACTGAGTTTCAAGCTGCTCTGATTGTGCAAGCATTTGGTCGCGCTTTTCGCGCGTTTCGCGAAGAATGCGATCTTGCTCTGCACGTTGCGCTTGGAAATCACGCTCGCGCTGTTTGTTTTGCTGAGACTGTGCGAACTGACCTTCTTCTAGTTGCTTAAGAAGTGCGTCTAAGTCCATCGCACGGTCGCTTTGTGCGAAAGCACCAACGCTGATGCTCAGGGCTGCTAGACCAACAGCGATACGTTTTACTGTGTTAAACATTCTCATCAACCTCTTAGTCTGTAATTGCCACTGGCAGCATTAGCAAGTCTGGTGCAAGTTGCTTCTTCGCCATGCGCAGACCTTTTGTGATTTGTGTACGGTAGCTGCTATCAAGCTCTTCCCACTGACGGGTTTGCTTGTTCCAAACACCCTGCATGCTTGCATCACGTGTTTGATAAATTAGCGCTGTACGACCAAGGCGTAGGAATTCAACGTCACGCTCTTGACCGTTAATTGAATGAATACCGCTGTACGCTTCCATAGTGCGGCCGTAGTCCATCTCTACCTGGTACGCTTCCATTACGCGACGGAATTTTTCAGACGCAGCAACATCTGCTCTGTCCATCATGGCGCGAAGGTCAGCTACACGATTAGCACGCTCTTCAGGAAGGAAAGGTACGTCTAGCGCGACGAACTGCTCCAAGCCGTCAATCATTCGCATCATAAGTGGCGTGATTTGACGTTCAACAACAGAGACTTCATCGATAGCAGCGTTTAGGTCTACCATCTCCTGTTCTTGGTTATTGATTTGCTTACGAAGCTGAGTGTTATAAACCTCAAGGCCTTCGATTTCTTTCATCAATGTTTTGAACTGTTGAAGTTTGCTGTCGATTTGATCGGTTATACCGTTAATCTTTTCTTGCGATTTCGCCGCTGACTCGTTTATTTTCGCTGCCTCATCGACAACGGGTTTTAAGACTTCATCGTCTTGTGCAAGCACGGGTGTCGCTGCTAGCGCACCTGCTACAAGCAAGGCATTGATAAGCTTCATACATTCAAACCTTAAAAGTTAAAAGAAATCGGTTTTATCCGACTATAAATTTCTGCGCGTAGGATAGGAGTTTTCTGTGACAGTTTTATTACGAAACTGTCATAAATCGAAGACTATTGTCACATATAGAAAAGCCCGGCAGAAAAACCGGGCTTTGGACGTCTCTCGCTGTTCCCTTTTTAGGAAACATAAATGATGTGCACTTTCTTAGAAGTTATAAGTAATTGAAGCATTTATACCTGTACCAACGGTTAGCTTACGCAGTGTAAGACCTTCTTGCTCGATTTCTTTTTCGTCGTTGAGAAGGTTTTGTACACGCAATTTAATCGTTGTGTTGAAGTCCGGGTAGTAGGTATAAACCGCGTCCAACGAATGGAACGGCTTTTCAACACCGTCTTCAAAACCACGCACACCCGGTGCAATGATGCGTTCACCGAAAGAGTTATATACCAATGACGCAGAGTGCTCACCGTTATCAGAGTCCCAACCAAGCTGTAGGTTAGCTACCCACTCAGAGTGACCTACCAAGCGACGCTGGTTATTGGTAATCGTCGCCGTGATGATACCGCCATATGCCTCGCGCGCCTGCTGCTGGAATAGTGAGTCTTGATCGTCAGCGCCAATGGTTACTTCTGAATCAGATAGCGTCATGTTTCCTGAGAAGAAGAAGTTACTGAAGTTATCGCCAATAAAACCTAGGTCGTGTAGGAATTCAAACTCAATACCATACAACTCCCCCTCCTGTCCGTTAGCCGTCAATAGCTGAGGTACCCCCTCGCCGCCGTCAAACTGAACCATCTCTATAGGATTTTCCATATCTTTATAGAAAAGTGCCACAGACAAGTTGTTGCCTTGAGACATATACCACTCCCAACGGAAGTCGATATTAGTCAGTTCAGTTTCAACCAATGACGGAGAACCACGTACTAAGAACTCTGTTAACGGGTCGATAAAGAACGTTGAGCTGATATCACGTAAATCAGGACGAATTAGCGTCTGGCTGATGTTAAAGCGATACTGCATCTCTTCACTTGGGATATACGTAAAAGCCAAAGAAGGTAACACTTCAGATTCATTGTAAATACTATCAATGATGGCATCAGTGTCATCGGCAAACCTATCAGAGTGCTCAACAAACGGAATAGAAACCTGCTGGAAGTCTTCAACTCGGAAACCACCGCTTACGCGGAATTTTTGGTTAAAGAACGCATCAGCCATTAAGTAACCCGCAGTAAGCTTAGTTGCCGCAGAGTACTTATCGCCTTCACCGGTATTATCCTGAAATACAGAACGGCCTGTTGAACTGGTGTAGAAGTCGTCATTGTAGATATTTTCTTGTGAGAAAATTTCGTTTAAACGGCTACCGGCTTTAAAGTCAGCAGAAATACCGAAGTGACGAATCGCTAGATCGATGTTGTTACCGTCACGGGTTTTATCGTAGTAATCCATACCCGCTTTTAACTCGATGTCGTAACCTTCACCGAAGAAAGCAGTAGATACGTTGAAACCGTAAGTAAACGAGTCATCGTAAAGTACTTGGAACTGACGGTTTAAGTTCGTTCCAGGTGTGTCATCCAAACGCTCAAGTTCAAGCTCACCGTTTTCATCAAAGAACTGCTGGAATGTGACTTCCATAATATCCGGCGCTTCACGAGACGCACGGCTTGTGCCTACGTACCAGTCGAAGAATACACCGTCTAACAAATTCAAGAAGTTATGCGTACCTTTAAGCTGAGATGACACCATCTCACGCTCTTCGAAAATGATGTCCATACGGCGGAACTCTTCCACACCAGGATCTGATTCACTTTCGTCAAAGTAGAAGCCATCACGTACACGGTCGCGCATATCGTGAAGCATCATGTTTACAAGCTCAACTTTGTGGTTGCTGTTGTATTCAAAACCAATGTTGAACATACCGCTCCAACGCACGTTTTGCTCGGTAGACACCATGTCGCGGAATTTAGTGAAACGTGGGTTTTCTTGACCACCACCAATATCATTACCCAGTAACTCCTCGGCTACAGTCCATTGATTGTTATACGACACTGTCGCTAGAAAACCAAGTACGGAGTCATTGTCAAACACGTAGTTATTGCCAATGGTCGTACCTAGGCTAAAGTTCGGATCCACAGACTTTTCATCCGGGCCAATATCCCAGTTAAACGAGCTTAGGATGTCCTGCGTTTCAGCCAGTGTTCTTGAGCGGTCGCCTTCAAATCCTGCTGAACCATTTGCAGCAAGACCTGAACTGATAATATCAGGCAATGCACGGGTACCGTCGTCACGGCCAGTCCAATCGTCACCACCACCAGAGTAGAAAACGCCCTCGTCGCTGTTTTGGGTATTCCAGCCAGCGCCAAGGTTTACGTTAAATACGAACTCAGACGGAATTGATTTAGTACGAATGTTTACGTTACCACCACCAAAGTGACCAGGCATATTGGGTGAGTAAGATTTCTGAACGTTAAGGCTCTCAATAATGCTTGAAGGGAATAAATCAAGCGGTACAACCGAGCGCGTAGGATCCGGGCTTGGTACTGTCATGCCGTTTAGCTGTGTGCTTGAGTAACGCTCACCCAAACCACGAACATAGATAAATTTACCGTCAACAAGCGTAAGACCCGTTACACGTCTAAGTGCAGCAGCGGCGTCGCCGTCACCGGTACGAGAAATTTGTTCTGCGCCTAAGATATCGGCTACGAAAGCCTGATTCTGACGTTCTTGTAGTACCGCTGTAGCTGTACCTTTTAATCGCGTTCCTGTAGCAACGACCTCTTCAATGGCTTCGTCTTCTGATTGCTGTGCTACTGCTGATAACGGTAACGCACTTGCGCCAAGAATTGACGCGATAGCCAACGAAAGTCCACCCACTTTAAACGCTGACGTTTGATTATTTTTCATTATGAAACTCCTAAGGAACTGTAATCAGGTAGCTGCTTACACAAAAGCTAAGGCGCAAACACGCCTTAGCTTCTGCATTATTAGCAATGGTGATTAGTCTTGTAGACCAACCGTTACCCAACCCAGTGTCCAATCAGACTCGCCGTCGAATGCACCTTGGTAGTCAGTGCTATCGAAGAATGCATCAAGTGTAGACGCATCGAAACCAGAGCCTAGTAGCACAGAGTCGCTGCTTGGCGCGTAACCTGAAGCATCAAGACCTAGTGCGTCTGTGTTTGCAAGTACGCTGTTACCGTCTTGGCCTTCGAACCACGCCTGCGTAGTACCGCCGTCGATAGTGTCAGAACCGAAGGGACTAGCTGCAGAACACGCTACCGTAGAGTGAGTTACTGTTAGTGAACCACCTTCAGCATTTGCGATAGACTCGTTGCCGTTAACTCGTAGGCAGTTGCTGTAGTCAGCGCCGCCAGTTACTACTAGGTTCTTAATAGTACCCGCTGTACCGTTACGTAGACGTACACCGTTAGTACCTGTTGCGCCAATGATAGTTACATTAGACACAGTAGGTGTAGTTAGTGGCGTCCATGCAGGGTTATCTTCGTTGTTGTCAGCTTCAAACGCGTTGTCGCCGCCAGCTGCACTTTGCTTGATAGCAACGTACTGTGCTTTACCTGTCCAACCGAAAGACCAGTCTAGTGAATCATCACCGATAGCTGTTAGTACAATGTGGCTTACGTTTACTGTACCGCCGAAGAACTCAACACCGTCGTCTAGGTTTTCGTGAACTTGGATGAAGTCAACTTCTGTACCGCGACCAACACCTGCGAATGAGATTCCGTTTAGCTCATCACCCGCAGCTAGTGCTTTACCAGCGTGCTTAACGATTACATAGCGAAGTGTACCTGAGCTGTCGTCTTCGTCCGCACCGCCGTAAAGACCTGCGTCACCTTCTGCAGCAACACCACAGTTAGCGAGTTCTTCTTCAGATGTATCATTGTCGTCACCAGTATTACAAAGGTTAGTAGGTGCATTACCTAAGATAACCAAACCACCCCACTGACCGATATCAGTTTCTTCACCTGTTAAGTCTTGTACAGACGTGAAGGTGATAGGTAGTGTTGCAGAACCGTTAGCTTCAATTTGTGAGCCACGACGTACTACTAGGAAGTCGTTACCGTCTTCGCCAAATACAGTAGTACCGCGCTGTACGTAAAGTGTTGCGCTATCTGCATTGTCGTTACCTACTGCAGTACGACCTTTGATTAACCAGTGAGCATCGTTAGTTAGCGACACGTCAGACGTAAACACAGTATCAGCAGCAAGTTGGTAAACAGGCTTGTCTGTGATAGTTGGGAAGCTCGCTGATACGTCAGTTGCTAGGTTTTGAGCAAATGCGTTGGTTACTTCAGCTGGAATTGAATCGTTAACTGCTACAGTCCAACCTTCCATCCAGTTGTTGTCGCCGTCGAACGCACCGATGTAGTCAGTTGCGGTGAAGAAGTCGCTTTCTTCAGATACATCTACACCGTTACCTAGAAGCGGAGAGCCAGAGCGAGGCGTGAAACCGTCGGTAGAAAGCATCAATGCGCTAGCTGCTAGCGTGCTGTTACCGTCTTGACCTTCAAACCATGTTTGCGTAGTACCGTTACCGATAGCGTTTGAACCGAAGTTAGCGCCAGTTTCACATGCTACAACCGAGTGCTCTACTGAAAGCTCACCAGATACTGCGTTGGCAATTGACTCGTCGCCGTTAACACGTAGGCAGTTAGAGTAACCTTCGCCGCCGGTAACTACTAGGTTGCGAATGTTGCCCGCGGTACCGTTACGTAGGCGAACACCGTTAGTACCTGTTGCACCAACGATAGTTACATTAGAGATAGTAGGCTTAGTAAGTGGAGTCCAGGCTGGGTTATCTTCGTTGTTGTCAGCTTCGATAGCGTTGTCGCCACCCGCAGCTGATTGCTGGATGTAAACGTTTTGTGCGTTACCAGTCCAACCGAAAGACCAATCTAGAGAATCATCACCAATGTCAGTAAGTACAACGTTACGTACGCTAACTGTACCACCGAAGAACTCGATACCGTCATCAAGGTTTTGGTGAACTTGGATGTACTCTACTTTTGTACCTGAACCGATACCAGCAAATGAAATACCGTTTAGTTCATCGCCCGCTGCTAGTGCTCGACCCGCGTGTTTAACAACAACATAGCGTAGTGAACCTGTGCTATCTTCAGGGTTGTTGCCGCCGTAAAGACCAGCATCACCTTCTGCTGCAACACCACATGCTGCTAGCTCAGCTTCAGACGCATCAGCATCGTCACCTGTGTTACAAAGATTGCTTGGTGCATTACCAAGAAGCACGATACCGCCCCATTGGCCGATATCCGTTTCTTCACCTGTTAAATCTTGTACCGAGGTGAAAGTAATTGGCGCGTTAGCAGTACCGTTAGCTTCAATCATTGAGCCACGACGAACTACTAGGAAGTCATCACCTTGCTCACCGAATACAGTAGTGCCTTGCTCGATAAATAACGTTGCGCTGTCCGCGTTGTCGTTACCAACCGCTGTACGGCCTTTAATTAACCAGTGTGCATTGTTTGTAAAAGTAACGTCAGCAGTGAACGTTGTGTCAGCCGCTACTTCGTAAACAGGCTTGTCTAGGTCAGGAAAATCAGCAGATACGTCTGTTGCTAGACCTTGTTCGAATGCGTTTTGAACGTCAGTAGGGAAACCACCGTTAACACCAACAGTCCAACCAATTGTCCAGTCGTCGCCATTTGGGTCGAATGCACCGATGAACTCACCGCCACCTAGCGCAAGTGGAGAAGCGGCCGTTGGGAAGTAGCCATTGTCTTCAAGAAGAAGTGCAGATGGAGTAAGTACGCTGTTGCCGTCTTGACCTTCGAACCATGCCTGCGTTGTGCCACCGTTGATAGTGTCAGAGCCGAAGTTATTTGAAGGCGTTTCACAAGCAACGATTGAATCAGTAATAGCTAGCTCACCAGACTCTGCGTTTGCAATTGACTCATCGCCATTTACGCGAAGGCAGTTAGTTGCTAGTGCAGAACCCGTAACTAGTACATTTGAAAGTACGCCAGCGGTACCGTTACGAAGACGTACGCCGTTAGTGCCGTCAGCGCTAACAATAGTTACGTTAGAGATAGTTGGCTTAGTTAGCGGCAACCAAGACGGGTTGTCTTCGTTGTTGTCAGCTTCAATTGCGTTGTCGCCACCGTCAGCTGATTGCTGGATGTAAACGTTCGTTGCGCTACCTGTCCAACCAAATGACCAGTCGAGTGAATCATCACCGATGTCAGTAAGTACTACGTTGCTTACGCTAACCGTACCACCGAAGAATTCGATACCGTCGTCTAGGTTTTGGTGAACTTGGATGTGATTAACTGTAGTGCCTGAACCGATACCTGCGAAAGAAATACCGTTTAACTCGTCACCTGACGCTAGTGCTTTACCCGCATGCTTAACAACTACGTACTCTAGTGTACCTGAGTTATCTTCAGGGTTGTTGCCACCATAAAGACCTGCATCGCCTTCAGCAGAGACGCCGCAGTTTGCTAGCTCTTCATCCGACGTATCTGCATCATCACCCGTATTACAAAGGTTAGTTGGTGCGTTACCTAGTAGAACTACACCGCCCCACTGACCGATAGAAGTTTCTTCACCCGTAACGTCCTGTACTGATGTCATTACGATAGGTGCTGAAGACGTACCCGATGCGTCAATTTGAGAGCCACGACGAACAACCAAGAAGTCATCGCCGTCCTCGCCGATTACTGTGGTACCTTCTTGAATAGTTAATACCGCTGCATCAGCGTTATCGTTACCAACCGCGGTACGACCTTTGATGATCCAGTGAGCATCGTTCGTTAAGGTCATATCTTGAGTGATCGTTAAATCAGTATTTAAACGATAGACAGGCTTGTCTGTAATCGTTCCTGAGAATTCACTTGATACGTCGGTGGCAAAACCTAGGGAGAAAGGCGTATCCACATCAGGAGTAGTCGGAGTAGTAGGTGTCGTTGGTGTAGTCGGAGTTGTTGGAGTAGTTGGTGCTACTATCTCGTCACCTTCATTAATATTGATGTCACCGCCACAGCCTGCGAGGACAAGCGCAGTCGTGATAGCACTTACCTTAAATATGTTACGAATTTCCATTAAATTCTCCAGATTTTTGTAATACGGATTCTGAGGTTTGCTAGAGAGTAAAGGAGATCAGTGACATTTTTGTTACAAAGTAAAAAACTTATCGAATTTATTTGAACTTTTTCAGCTTTGAACTACTGCCATTACAAAGCCATTACTTTTCATATAGATAAACCTATATTGGTTAAAAATAAAACGAGCAAAGACGTCAAATGCATTTAATTTTTTGTTCTAAACCATTTGGTTATGACAGTTTTGTGACCACGAGTGACAGGTTCTGCGAAGTGGATGCTATTGAGATTAGGGTCGCCAGAGGGCAGTAAATTGTTCCAAAAAAGCGCTTTTCCCTTTTTCGGGGATATCGCAATATTTAGCTTGGTAAATCGGGTGTGGCCGCCTTCACATTCATCATTCAGGTAAATCATGCATGTCCATGTTCGCTGACCGCGCGATTGACAATGCGCTTTGTACTGCGGGCTTCCTGGAGGAAAAAAGTCGTAATGCGGTTTGTAATACTCCCCTACATTGTAGTGCTGAGCCTGAATGACTTCTCCCTCCCCCACGCCTAAGCTGAGTATTGAAACTATGCGGCTATCAACCGCCTTAACTAACCCGTTGTTGAGAAGAGCTAATTCACAGGTTGTAGACGTTCTAATGTCGTCTGCGCTTGGCGCCCCTGCCAATTTTGAGGGAGCGAGTTTATCTTTAGTCAGTGCAACCAGTTCGTCGCACTCTTGGCAGCTCAAAAAGTTGTCGTACGCATACAGCTGAATGTTGTTTTCATCAGCAACTGGCTTTGCCTTTTCCAATCGGGTGATAGCACTTTTTGCTAGCTTCTCGAAGAAACTTGAAGAGGGTGAAAACAGGTAGTCAGCGGGCAAATTGGCGCCGAGCACTTTTTTAATCGTGGCGGGAGAAAAACCGTTCTCCACTAAGGTTGTCACGATAGTCGGCACTGCCGTCCCTGATAGCAGGCATTTGACGACCCATTGTTTCCACACTGGCGGCATATACGACACTGTCTTACCCTTGACGTTTAACGGCTAATGAAGCGGTTTCTTACTTTACTTATCTATTCCAGTAATCGGCGTTGGCGTATCAATACGTCTTCACGGATGGGGAAATACCCGTCTCTTACCACCTGCTCCTGCCCTTCCTGTGACAAGATGTAGCGCAAGAACTCCCGTTCCAGCGTAGGTAATGGCTCACCGGGCTTTTTATTTATCACTAAATAAAGAAAACGGGCAAACGGATACGTTTCGTTGCGCACCGTGTCAATAGAAAGAGGGATTAAGCTGTCTAGCGACTCACCTAAAGGCAGAGCGCGAACCCCTGCTGTTTTATAACCGTAAGCGGCATAGCCAATCGCGCCTGTACCGCTGGCCACAGACAACACGACAGAAGCAGAACCAGGTTGTTCATTTACCGTATTTTTAAAGTCCCCATCGCACAGCGCCATCACTTTAAATAAGCCATAAGTACCCGATACTGAATTTCGGCCATACAGTCTGATAGGAGAACGATAGCCTACATCGTTAACGCCGAGCTGAGACCAATTGGTAATGGCTGTATTGCTGCCACAAAACTGGGTTTCAGAAAACACCGCGTCAACTTGCTCAAGGGTCATACCCGGCAACGGATTGCGTCTATCCACAAAAATAGCAATGGCATCCATTGCCACTTTTAATACCGTAGGTGGGTAACCGTGGGTTCGCGTGAAGTCTCGTATTTCACTGGGTTTTAACTCTCGGCTCATCGGGCCTATGGTTGCCGTGCCTTCAATAAGTGCAGGGGGGGCGGTAGATGAACCTGACGCCTGTATTTGAAAGCCGACCTGAGGATAAAGGGTTTTGAATTCCTGTGACCAAAAGGTCATTAAGTTTGCCAGCGTGTCAGAGCCAACTGACGTAATTTTCCCTGCTACACCCGGCTTGCGCTCGTAGGCCGGCACGGGGTAAGTGGTAGAATTAGATGGTAAGTTTTGTTCATATTGAGGGCTAGCGAGTGCGCCAAGCGGTAATAACAAGCTTATTACTAAAAGTAACTTTGAAAGACACGGGGTTGGCCCCTCTACATTGTCATGCTTTTTGCTCACCGACGTTTCTCGCCTCTTTGCATTACAGTTGCTCTGCAATCAATTCATTATCCAGCACAAACGAAAAATGACTTCCCTCGCCTAATGTACTGGTTATATCTAAACGGGAATTATGATGACTTAGTACATGTTTTACAATGGAAAGACCTAAGCCTGAACCGCCGGTCTTGCGTGAACGGGCTTTATCCACGCGATAAAAGCGCTCAGTTAGTCGGTTTAGATGATTTGGCTCAATACCATCACCGTTATCAACCACAGAAAATTTAGCGCCGTTCAGTTTACGTCGCCAATACACGTTAATTTCACCGCCAGCTGGTGTGTAGTGCACCGCATTAAACACCAAGTTTGAGCAAGCACTGCGCAGCTCGGTCTCTACACCAAAAACATAGAGTTCTTTGTCGATGTGGAAGTTTATTGTGTGGTTTTTCTCTTTATTAAGGGCCTGCGCTTCTCTCTCTATTTGCGCAAGGACCACAGGAATATTCACAACATTTTCGTAGATGCGCTCCGAACTCGCTTCAATGCGCGACAACACCAGCAAGTCTTCTATCAAATTTTGCATGCGGTGAGTTTGCGATGTCATTTCTTTCATCGCTTTTTGCATAAAAGGATCGGAGTCTTCATCGATAGGAAGAATTTCAAGATACCCGTTAATGACCGTTAGCGGCGTGCGCAGTTCATGAGACACGTTTGCCACAAAGTCTTTACGCATTTCTTCAAGTTGAGACACTCGGGTAATATCACGAGCTATCAGTAACAGATGCTCATCGCCATAAGGCATGATCCGATATTCGAAGGTTTTATTAGGGTTCGTGGGCGACGGTACTTCAATGGGATATTTATAGTTACCGGCATGAAAATATTGAATAAATTCAGGGTGGCGCAACAGGTTATCGATTCTACGCCCAGAGTCTTGGGGCCATTTGAGCCCCAAATCCAACCGCGCAAGGCGGTTACACCAGATAATACAAGCCTTCGCATCGACCACGACTGCTGCATCTGGCAAGGCTTCAGAGCCCTCTCTAAAGCGCTTCACCAATTCGCCAAGCTCTTTACGCTTATTGCGGTTACGACGCTGAAGATAATAAATACCCTCATAAATATGTTCCCATACGCCGCGCACAGTGGGTGGAGACATTTTACGACTGTGCCATAACCAACGATTTAGCTTGTAGAGATGCCAATAGTTAAACAGTAAAAGTAGCGTTGCACCAATGGCCACGGCGAATAACATATCATCCAAATACCACCCGACCAGCGCAAAAACCACAAGGAATAGCACTAAGCGCAATGTACTTCTCAACCAAGAGAACGGGTAATACATGAAATAACTCGCGTTGTTAAGGTAAAAATAAGCGCACGCCTAAGTTGGCGCAGAGATGTAAAGGGAATAACGTCGTGCTACTCCCTTAACTATTAATTATTACAGCTTGGTAGAAAAACGGTAGCCCGCGCCGCGCACTGTTTGGATCATAGCATCATGTCCGTGGCGAGAGATAGCCTTACGCAAACGTCGAATATGTACGTCTACGGTTCGGTCTTCTACGTAAACGTTGGTTCCCCAAACATTGTCTAATAGTAGCTCTCGGCTGTAGACACGCTCTGGATGGGTCATAAAGAAGTGCAACAACTTGAATTCAGTCGGGCCCATGTCTAACGGTTCATCATTCGCCATAACGCGATGTGATACCGGCTCAAGCTTAAGGCCATTAAATTCGATAGGCTCTTCACTTGATGTCGGCGTTACTCGTCGCATAACCGCTTTGATTCTTGCCACAAGCTCTTTCGGAGAGAAAGGTTTAGTGACGTAATCATCAGCACCTGCATCTAGTCCTCGAATTTTGTCTTCTTCTTCGCCGCGGGCTGTAAGCATAATGACGGGAATGTCACGAGTGAACTCGTGCTGTTTTAAACTTTTAGCTAGCTGTACACCGCTTCCGCCCGGTAACATCCAATCCAATAGGATCAAGTCCGGGTAAGGTTCGCAAATTTTTTCTTGCGCGATGTCGAAATCTTCGGCTTCAATAATGTTAAAACCTGATTGCTCAAGCACAAACTTAAGCATTTCACGGATAGGCGCTTCGTCCTCAACCACCAACACTGTACGAGACATCGTAATATTCCTGCTCATTTTTAAACGCCGTTATTATTAATGTGGTCTGTGACAGTTTTATTAAAACGATTACATTTATGTGTCAAGTTTAATACGGTTATAAAACATGCTTTGTCCAAAGTTTAAACATAGAATCTTGTTTATTCATACAATTACGCATATTCTTGAATGGTCATAATTACCGATATACAGGTAATGTAACATGACGGTTTCGCCATTGGGGTGGGCATCATAATAAGTCTGAAGTAACAGGGGTATGTTTTTCTATGGCTGCGGTCAAGACAGGGTTATCAAGGAAACTCCTAGCGAGAGTATTGTCGGTGTACTTTGCTCTTACGCTGCTTGTTACACTAGGCCAAATCTTCACAGAATACCTCAGTACAAAAAACCACGTAGAGAGCGAACTACAAACGCTGAAAAATACGTTTTCCTCTAGTCTCACTCGCGCGCTGTGGGAACTCAACCATGACCAAGTTCGCGCTATCTCAGAAGGCTTAATGTCGCTTCCTATTGTTGAAGGCCTTCAGGTTCGGGGAGAAAACGGAAATTATATTGCAGAATATGGCATCAGAGTACAACGGTCACCTAATCCTATCGATAGAGAAATCATCGAAGACCATTCAAGCGGCATATTCAGCTACAGCTTCCCCCTCGTTTTCAAATTTTCTGGAAGGGAATCAACGGTAGGCGACGTTACGTTATATTCCAGTTTTGATACTATTTTCAGTCGAATTGAAGTCGGCGTGTTTTTTCTAATTGGAAACGCCATAGTAAAAACCACATTTCTAGTATTTCTGTTCATGACAGCGTTTCGAACCATGCTTTCTGAGCCGCTGCAAGCTATTACAGAGCAAATGGGGAACTTCGACCCCCAGCACCCAGAAGAGAGTAAACTCAGTATTAAGCTAGAAGATGACAATGAGTTACTTCAGCTCAAAGAATCTTACAACGGTGTGATAGACGATCTAATTACCTCAAATAGCAAGTTAAACCAAGCGCAAAACGAGTTAACCCTTGCGAACAAAAAGCTGGATGATCAAAACCTGATATTGGAACAAGAGGTCGCGAAGAAAACTGCGTCGCTATCTCAAATCATGCTTGACCTTGAACAACAAAAAGATGAGCTGATAGCCCATCAGCGTGAGCTTCGCCAAGAAAACGAAAACCGCCAATACATTGAAGCAGAGCTTCGACAGCGCAATCAAGAGTTGGCGAGTTCAATGAATACGCTCAAACAAGCACAAGAGCAGTTATTAGAGTCAGAGCGCATGGCATCACTTGGTGGTCTGGTTGCTGGCATTGCGCATGACGTGAACACGCCGTTAGGTGTGAGTGTAACCGCAGCCAGTTTTCTTCAAGAGCGGCTTAATAATTTAAAGACTGATTTTGAAGACAAAAGCCTGACCAGTAAGAACATGGCAAGCTTTATTGACGAAGCAGAACAAACAGCCCTGCTTTTACTGAATAATTTAGAGCGCGCTTCTGACCTTATCGCTAGCTTCAAGCAGGTCGCGGTGGACCAAACGAGCGAGACTGAACGAGAAATTGTATTGAATGACTATATCAATGAAATCATTCAATCGTTAAAACCGAGCTTCAAACAAAAAGAATATCAAATCAACGTTTCCTGCCCTGCCGACTTAGTGGTGACTTGTCCGCCAGGCGCTATCGCGCAAATCGTAACTAATATGATTGTCAATTCTATAACTCATGGTTTTGAAGGGCGTATCACTGGCACAATAACCTTAGAGGTCAAAGAAGAAGGAAATATGGTAAGCCTCTATTATAGCGATAATGGCAAGGGGCTTAGTGAAGAAGAACTCAGTAAACTTTTTGATGCTTTCTACACCACTAAGCGCGGTAAAGGTGGGAGTGGTTTAGGGACGCACATCATGTATAACCTCGTAACCCAGTCGCTCAATGGGCAGATAGAAGCGCAAAGCGCGATAGATGAAGGCTTAGAATACTTTATTCGCTTTCCTAAAAATTAATAGCAACCCGTTGTTTTATTCTCTTTAAATCAGCGCCTACTCTTCGCACTTTAATTGTTGCCACTGCCTTTTAATCAATTGCGCAGTGGGCCCTACATTGGTACGCTTGCGCCCTATTTTTATTAAGAGAATGCTTACACTATGTGGTTTAAAAATGTAAAAGCCTATCAAATTACACAGCCGCTATCGCTAGACGAGGGCGATTTAGAGCGCGCGCTAAACGAGCATGCTTTCCGCCCATGTGGCAGCCAAGACTTAGCAACCATGGGATTCGCCTCTCCCTTTTCTCAGGCCGGCAAGCAAGGCACCATGTTTCATGTCGTTCAACAGCGTTTTTGGATAACGTTAAAGAAACAAGAAAAGCTTCTTCCCGCTGCTGTGGTCAATGCCGAGCTTGATGAAATGGCGGCTAAAATTGAAATGGAAACGGGCTCACCGGTAGGCAAGAAAGCCAAAGCCGACCTTAAACAAGAAATTCAAACTCGATTACTCCCTCAGGCCTTTACAAAAAATACCTATACTCACGGTTTTATTTCACTTGCTGACAATTTAGTGGTGATTGACGCATCATCTGACGGCAAAGCCGAGGCCTTCTTAGCCATGGTAAGAAAAGCCATTGGTTCACTGCCTGTTGTGCCATTTACACGCAGAAGCCTTCAAAGCGAACTTACCCACTGGGTAACGGAATCAACGCCAGAAGGCGTAGGACTACTTGAAGAAGCAGAACTTAAATCAACCGACGATACAGGCAGCGTTATCCGCTGTAAAAACCAACCGCTAGATAGCGAAGAAATCAGTATTCACTTAGATGCAGGTAAGCTAGTTCAAAAAGTTGCGTTCGAATATGCAGAAACGTTAACTGCTGTTATCTGTGAAGATGGCGCCATCAAGCGTATTAAATTCACTGATCGCATTAAAGAAGAAACCGACGATGTGCCAAAAGATCAAGTAGAGGCGCGTCTAGATGCAGAGTTTGCGCTTATGTCAGCCGAAATTTGTACACTACTTAACTTTCTTCGTGGTGCACTTAATCTTAACGACGATAGTTTGTAAGCGAACGAAAAGTAGATATCAGGTAATAGCCTAGCGTTATATCAAAGCCTAATTACCACGGGGTGATTAGGCTTTTCGTCATTAGCACCAACGTACTACTTTTTTACTGGCAACCTTCTGGAAATTTTTGCATAAAAGGCTGTCAGACCGTTTTAGGTGGGATAGTGAATCACCACAATAAAACGGGTTTCCCCTACTTCGTCTCGATACCCGTGGGGCTGATCTGCACGCAGTACACATTGCTCTTGCGCCTGATAGGTTTGCCACTGACCGTCTTGCAATACACTTAACGTGCCTTGCGTTACATGGATATGCTCAGTCACGCCTATTAGGTGTGGCGAAGAGTGCTGTTCATGAAAGTCTGTTAAGCAAAGCTCAAACATTTCAAACTGCGTCGTTTGATTAAATGGAAATAAGGTTCTAATTGTTACGTTGGTATCGTTAGTGAACTTGTTATCGGCGTGGTGAGACGTAGGTTGAATGTCGTCATCAGATAAAAAAGATGAAAACGAGCATTCTAAGCCTGTGGCTATTTTCCACAGCGTCGCTATGGTAGGGCTCGACTCACCCCGCTCTATTTGCCCCAGCATAGCTTTTGATACCCCAGTCAGTGTTGCTGTTTTATCAAGAGAAAGCCCCCGCGCTTTACGAACAGACTTCAGATGTTTTGCAATACTTTTTGAAAAAGCAGAAGGCTGCGCATTCGCTTTTGTCATTGGTTCAGAGCCCTTTTATTTTTTCAAAGATGCGACCAAAACGCTTGTGCGCTATAACGCACGAGTGTTATCTTAGACAGTATGCGTTATAACGCACATTAGGCAAGGATAGCATAGGTTACCGATAAACATTCGATAAACGTAGTCAGCGTGTTGTTATCGCTTAATTAGTTTCAAACCGACGTTCAAGCACGGGTATTTTCATGAGTAAATGGAAGTTAAGCCATATCAGCGCAGGGTTAACCGCCGTCACGGTAGGTTACAGCAGCTCTGTTGTCATCATCATTGATGTGGCGCGCAAAGCCGGCGCCAGCGACGATATGGTAGTAAGCTGGTTGTTCGCACTTGGGCTAGGTATGGGCATTACCTGCATTCTGTTTTCGTGGCTTTCCAAACTGCCCGTTGTTACCGCATGGTCTACGCCCGGAGCGGCTTTTTTGTTAACGAGTATTGGGGACTACTGTTTAAGTGAAGCCATTGGAGCATTTATAGTATGCGCTTTACTTTCTCTCATAACAGCGCAAAGCCGCAGTTTACTTAGGCAAATTAGTCGGATCCCTCCGGCAATCTCATCGGCGCTATTGGCCGGGATTCTCTTACCCATATGCCTTGCTATATTTAGTGATGTTAACGAAGCGCCGTATTTAGTCGCGTTTTTTATTGCGGCTTATCTAGTGGGAAGCAGGTTATTTCCCCGCTACCTTATGCTGTTACTACTGGTAATGTCGGTTGGCATTAGTTTAGTGATAGGCAGTTCAAACGACTTTGTCTCTTTACCAAACAATTCATCAATGATTTCTACTGATGTAGTACTAGAGGCGTCATCAGTATTTGCACTTCCAGCGCCTATTTGGGTTACGCCCACTTTTTCTCTAAGTGCCGCCGTGGGCCTAGCATTTCCCCTTTTTCTTATCACAACGCTTTCGCAAAACTTACCTGGCATAGCCATTCATCATGCCCATGGCTATACACCCGACCACAAGCCTATTTTATCTGGGATTGCCATTGTACAAGCCGTTTTAGCACCGTTTGGTGGTTTTACCTTTAATTTAGCGGCAATTACGGCAGCCTTGTGCATGGGAGAGCAAGCAGACAGTGAAAAATCACAGCGCTATCGTGCTGCAATAGCCGCGGGCATAGCGTATCTGCTTATGGGATTAATGGCATCAGTGGTTGTTGCGCTGTTTGTCAGTATACCGAGCATCATTATTCACCTTCTTGCTGGGCTAGCACTGTTAGCCACGCTACAGGGAGCTGTAGTGCGCGCTATGGAGGTTGAATCCCACAGAGCCCCTGCTTTGCTCACTATGCTGTGTACGGCGTCAGGGTTTAGTCTGTTTTCCATGACCTCTGCGGTATGGGGGTTGGGATTAGGTTTGTTGCTGCTTTACATTCAGAAAAAACCAGCGTCTTAGGGCAGTCATAGGCACTGGCCAAAACGTTAAGTCGTCGAAAGACAAGATGTGGGTAATTGTCTATGCGGACTGGTATAAGAGAGCAATTCATAAAAAAAGCCGGTATAAATATACCGGCTTTGTGTTATTTATTATCTAAACAACGATTAACAGTGATTTTATTCCAGCTTATGTTAGAGGAATATTTGCTTGGCAGCGCTCGTCAGTTCTTCAAACTCATCTGAATGTAGCTCGCCCATATCTTCAACGACGCCGCGCTGAATGGCTAAATTCAAAATAGCATCCTTTTGACTACCCGCAGAGCCTGATACAGCAGCCCCGACGCGAACAAAGTCGATATACCCTAACTCGTCAGGAATGTAGCTCAAGTCTTTCCAATTTTTGGCAATATTAACGAAGTTTTCACCAAAGCCCCATTTTTCCATAATATTGGCACCGATTCTGCCCGCTAATTTGTCTATGGCTACTTCGAGAAATGAGGGGTTTGCAAAGACTTCTGGGTGACGTTCGGCCTCTGTCAGAATAGGAAGCACCCCTATATTGTGCACAAGCGCGGCCAATGTCATTGTATCTAGGCTCATTTCACGCTTTTTCGTACGCGTGATGTAAAGCTGCAACACTGCCATGGCACTTGCGACGATATTGACGGTACTTGCCCACTCTTTTTGGAGATAGCGCGCCACTACATCATTTTTAGAAACGAACAACTGTTCCATCGCAAGCGCAGTGGAGATGTTTTTAATCTGACGAAGCCCAATTCGCGTTACCGCCTGGCCAACGGAGTTCACTTTTACGCTGCGCCCCATATAAGCACTGTTTGCAATTTTAATCATTCTTGCACTAAGTGATGGGTCTTGACCAATAACATCCCCCATCGCATTGAGGTTTATATCCGGGTCGTCGGCTGCTTTACGAATTTTAAGTGCAATAGCAGGAAGTGTAGGAAGGACAAGCGTATCATTATTTATTTTTTCAACCAAAATGGTTGAGAGCGCGTTCTGTGTAGACATATTTCTACCCTTAGAAAGTTCCAAATAGCCGTATAAAGACAATAAGTTACATTACTGATCAATCAATAACAGCAACATTGCGCGGCGATACCGATTAATTGTTGAACGTTGCATTCCCTGCGTCTACTCGTGAAAACCAAAATGTGACACGCGAAAATACAAGCTGTTATCGTTTTTTATGATATTTCTAACACCATACTATAGTAGCTTTACGGTTTCGACCATCTAAAAATAGAAAGGGGAAAAGCGAAATACCCACTAATATCGAAAACCTCAATAAAGTATAGTTAACATGTAGCAGACCACGATAAAGAATGCTCAATTATATTTTCATACTTTTGTATTAAATCAAAAGCATAGCTATAGTGAACAACCTACATAATGACAGAAAACACGGTAACCGTATTATGAAAAAAACACTTTCACGCTACTCTCCTGTTGCAGCTGCAATAGCCGGGTTATTCCTACTCACCGCGTGCAGCAAAAATACCGATACACCACAAACAACCAAACAAGGTACGGAAGCTCAGCAGTCGCTATTGATTGACGAGGCTCGTCTATCGATCTATCACGGTGTCGACCTAACCAGCGACCTCTCTCACCTTAGTGATAATCAACATCAAATGCTTTCGCTGTTAATTGATGCATCGAAAATCATGGACGACTTATTTTGGAAACAAGCGTTTTTTGAAGATAAAGATGCCTTTCTTTCGTCTATCAGTGACGAGAAGGTACGTCATTTTGCCGCCATCAACTACGGCCCATGGGACCGGTTGAACGGTGACACGCCTTTTATTAGCGGATACGACGATAAAGCGTTGGGCGCCGAATTTTATCCCCATGATATGGATAAAGCCGAGTTCGCGACAGCTAACTTTGATGACAAACAAGGTCTCTACTCGTTGGTAAAACGCGACGAAGCAGGCAACCTTTATTCAGTCCCTTACTCAGACGCCTTTAAAAGCGAATTGATGAAAGCATCTGACCTACTTAAGAAAGCATCTGAACTAGCTGAAGACGAAAGCTTCAAACAATACTTGCAGCTTCGTTCTGAAGCCCTGCTATCAAACGATTACCTCGCCTCTGACATGGCATGGATGGACATGAAAACTAACCCCGTTGAGTTAGTGATCGGCCCTATTGAAAGCTATGAAGACCAGCTATTCGGTTATCGCGCAGCATTTGAAGCCTACGTGCTTATTAAAGATTTAGCGTGGAGTGAAAAGCTTGCTAAATATGCGGCCTTCTTACCTGAATTGCAGCAAGGTCTGCCGGTTGCGGATGCGTACAAAGCTGAGATGCCCGGTTCTGACGCTGATCTTAACGCTTATGACGTCATTTACTACGCTGGACACTCTAACGCTGGCAGTAAAACCATTGCGATAAACTTGCCAAACGACGAACGTGTCCAGCTAGAAAAAGGCACTCGCCGCCTTCAGCTTAAAAACGCCATGCGCGCTAAATTTGATACTATTTTAGTGCCAATTGCAGATACGCTTATTGTACCTGAGCAGCGCAGTCATATTACCTTCGACGCCTTTTTCGCAAACACCATGTTTCACGAAGTGGCCCATGGCCTTGGCATTAAAAACACCCTAGATGGTTCAGGTACTGTGCGAGGCGCACTTAAAGAGCACGCGTCTGCCCTTGAAGAAGGTAAAGCAGACATTCTGGGTTTGTATATGGTGCAAAGTCTGCTTGAAAAAGGTGAAATTACTGAAGGTTCTTTAGAAGATTATTATGTCACCTTCATGGCAGGCATTTTTCGTTCAGTTCGTTTTGGTGCCAGCTCTGCTCACGGTAAAGCAAACATGATTCGCTTTAACTTCTTTGCCCAGCAAGGCGCGTTTGAAAAGACAGAAGACGGTCAATATCGCGTTAACATGGAAAAGATGGGCGCAGCAGTCGAGGCACTGTCTGAGCTTATTCTGACGTTACAAGGTGACGGTGACTACGATAGTGTGGCTAAACTGGTCGAAACCATGGGTGTGATCAAGCCTGATCTCGCGTCAGATTTAGCTCGTTTAGAAGCCGCAAGTATCCCTGTTGATATTCACTTCAACCAAGGTAAAAAAATACTAGGGCTTTCTGATTAAGCGAGGCGATGCCAATAGCCTATTTGAGCAGGATATAGGCCACGTTTGAATTTCAAGCGTGGCCTTGTATAAAAATCATGAAACGCGGGTTACTCGACGTGCTTTTTCATGTCTTCAGTATAGGGTGGCCAGCCTAGAGGTTTACCGGCTAACACGTGTAAATGAATGTGATAAACAGTTTGTCCACCGTATTCATTACAGTTCATAACAGTTCGATACCCTTGGTCAGCAAATCCCTGCTCTTTAGCTATTTTCGCTGCCACATATGATAAGTGGCCTACAACAACACGATCTTCCTCGGCGATATCATTCACCGTTGCAATTTGCTTTTTCGGAATAACAAGAAAATGAGTAGGCGCTTGCGGATTAATATCTTTAAACGCCAGCGCTAAATCGTCCTCATATAAAATATCCGCTGGAATTTCTTTATTGATAATTTTATCGAAAATAGTTTCTGCCATATCTCACTTCCTTAATGCACTTTAAATTATCGCGCGCTTTAGCACGCGTGTCACCGTTCAAATGATTGTATACCAGCGATAACCGATAACGTACCGTATTGCTCCTAGCCCCTTTGTAGCGAGCTCACTGCTAATCACCACTAAGCGAAAACGAACCACAATAAAACTGCGCCTAACGCTAAACGATAGATAACAAATGGCAGCATGCCAATGCGGGATATCCAACTTAAGAACAGATAAATACATAAATAAGCGCTGACAAATGAAAACGCCGCCCCATAAAGTAGGGCATACCAATCGACGGCTTCGTTGGCGTTAAGCAAATCCAGCGTTGCTAGTAGCCCAGCGCCTAAAATAACGGGGATAGAGAGTAAAAAGGAAAAGCGCGCACAGGCCTCCCGTTTTAGTCCTAACATTAAGCCGGCGGTCATGGTAATACCTGAACGCGATGTACCGGGAATTAACGCCAACACCTGTGCTAGGCCAACGTAGACAGCTTGCTTCAAGGTTAACCCTTCAAGCTCTTGCTCTCGCTTAGCCGTCGCATCGGCGTACCATAGCAGTAAGCCAAAGATGATGGTAGTACCCGCAATTACCAGCGCCGTGCGTGCGTTTTCTTCAATCCAGCCTTTCATCAAAAAGCCAATAATCACCGCGGGAATAGTCGCTACAATCACGTACCACGCTAATTTACTGTCAGTAGACTGTTGTTTGCTAAACCCTTGGGTTACCCATGCCACGGTCATCTGCCCTATCTCTTGACGAAAATAGATCATAACCGCAAGAAGACTTCCCACATGCACGGCAACGTCAAAAGCCAAGCCTTGACTCACCCACCCAAAAAGTTCCGCGGGTAGCAGCAAATGCCCGGAGCTACTTATCGGGAGAAACTCAGTCACACCCTGGATAATTGCTAAAATAATAATTTCAAAAAGTGTCATTCCTTTGCTTAACTCCAAGTAAAGTCAATCGGCCATAGTTGCTGTTTTTGTTTATCAAATTTTTGCCACATGTTGGCGTAGGTTTCTTGCGTTTCAGGATGGATGTCGTCGGGAACAAGTTCCGCTAACGGCCAAAGTACAAACGCGTTGTAGCAAATCTCTTCGCGAGGCAAAACCACGGGGGTTGTGGTTACCTTACTATCATAGGTAAGTAAATCGAGATCAAGGGTTCGGGCGCAGAATTTTTTGTCGGTATGCACCCTGCCGTTCTCTTTCTCAATTGCCTTGAGTATTGCGCACACTTCTTCAATACTTTTTGACGTCGTCGCCCGGGCAACAGCATTGTAAAAAGGGTTGCCATTGAAGCCCACCGCTTCGCTCTCGTAAACCGAGGAGACTGAAACATCTGAAAAGCGTTCCCTTAGCGCCACTAAAGATTGCTTGGTGTAATGCTCGCGCTCAATATTAGAGCCAATACTGATTAAAATGGTGTGTTGGGACATTAATTGCGCTCTTTACGCATTTCAACGGCAACGGTTTGCGCATTGGGAAGGATATTAGGCTTCACAATTTTAAGGGTTATTGACGCGACGGAGAAGTTATCAAGTATTGTGTCCATGACTTTGTTCCCTAAGGCTTCAAGCAGCTCAAATGTGCTTTCTTTACCCACATCTACAATACATTCGGCCACCTTGGCATAGTCTACCGTGTCGGCTACATCGTCACTAAGCATCGCCGCGCTTAAGTCTACATCAAGTGTTACATCTAAGAGCAGCTGAGTCGTTCTTACTCGCTCCCAATCATAAACACCAATCAGGGTGTCTACTTCAAGCCCTGTTATATAAATTTTTCCCATGGAATTTTTCATCTTGTACTGTTATTAACCAGTTTATAGCCGTTTTTACTGGTCTTACTACTGCGCTTTCACCCACATATTGTTGTTAAACGGTGGTATATCGCGTTTGGATGGAGTAGCTTTACGCTTGCGTGGCACAACTATACCGCTGTATGACAACTGTGAGCAACCAAGGTTTTATAATTTTAATAAGACTGCGTAGCGTAATGATCATCAGCGCACACAAATGTTCGAAAAACATAGCATTTAAAGAGGTTCACCTCATGGAGTTAACTGCCACATGCCTGAACACATTTTTACAAACTAGAATGACCAAATGATCTCGTTAACCCTATTAATGATTGCTGTCGCCTACCTCTTCGGCTCACTTTCAAGTGCCGTTGTCATAAGCCGATTATTTGGCCTGCCGGACCCGAGAACGGCGGGTTCTAAAAACCCCGGCGCTACAAATGTCTACCGACTAGGTGGACGTGTTCCGGCATTACTGGTTCTTGTTATGGACATTTTAAAAGGCACTATTCCCGTCTATGGAAGCTATTTTTTAGGCATAGAGCCTATCACATTAGGCTTAATCGCAATATGTGCCTGCTTAGGACATATTTTTCCGCTCTACTTTGGTTTCAAAGGTGGCAAGGCAGTCGCAACCGCATTCGGCGCAATGCTGCCCATAGGGCTTGATTTAGCAGGCCTGCTGATTCTCAGTTGGGTCATTGTGGTTTTTCTTACTGGTTATTCTTCACTAGGTGCGCTTATCGCGGTGTCCCTGGCGCCGCTATTCACATATTTAATCAAGCCGTTGTACACCATTCCAGTGGCAATGCTGTCGCTACTTATCATTTTGCGCCATAAAGACAATATCGCCCGCCTTTTAGCGGGCAATGAAAGTAAAGTGTGGGATAAAGGAAAAGTTAAAGAGTAAGCGCCTGTTCCAGCACATCTAACTTACCGTCTATAGACGTAACAGGCATGATACCCAGTATTTTTGCGAGCGCCGGATACACTTCTAAATTACTAAACGCAGGTAAGGTCACATTCCTTTTAAACGCAGGCCCCACTGCGACAAACGTCGCTCCCATATCGGGTAATGTATTAATATAGCCATGGCCACCTTTGCTGACGTGTTTGCTGTTAGCATTTTTAAACCGTGCTGGCGGCGCTATTTCAATAAGAATATCGCCCGTTCTGTTTCCCACTTCCATATGACGCTCACTGCGCTGCTTGCGATTCAACACAGTGTAACGGTTTTCAGCAATGTTATTTAGGCGAGCAATCTCGTTGGCAATGTCGTTATCAGACACATCTTTTCTGGCATATAAATGAATTTGCGCCCCTTCATTTTCAATAATGAAGCTTTCCGATATAGCCAAAGATTCTACGTCAATCGTCTGACTTTCATCGATAGCTGTCATACCGTGATCTGAAACCACCACCAAATTCACTGGTATTTCTAGTGCTTTAATTCGTTCATAAAGCTGACCAATAAGGGCATCAACTTCCTGTACGGCATACTTGGTTTTTTTAGATAACGGCCCTTCATCGTGCCCCACAGTGTCGGTCAGGGAGAAATATCCCGCAATGAAACGAGGGCGCGACGCATCAGGTAGCTCTAGCCAATTCATGATTTGGTCGACGCGCTGCTGGTAATCGGCATATTTTGAATAGTGATAGAAGTAACTCGGTGACGCGCCTGATATACGTGCGTCAGATTCTGGCCAAAAAAAGGTTGCTGCCTTCATGCCGTGGTATTCGACTAAGTTCCACAAAGGCGTTGCCTTTATCCACGTACTGTCCATTTTGCCATAACCTAATTTGTACTGCGCGTAGCCTTCCTTGGTTGGACGTGACTTATCGTAAAAGCGATTGTTGACGATACCGTGGTGTTTCGGAAGTAGTCCGGTGATTAATGAAATATGGTTGGGAAAGGTATTCGACGGATATACAGGCGTCATGGACGACGCTCTTACCCCTTGCTTTGCAATGGCAGCCAGGTGTTTGGCGTTATGTAACTCAATATAGTCGTGGCGGAATCCATCAAGAGAAATCAGCACGACGTACTGTTCTTGCTGTTTCTGATCTGCCATATCTAATGGTTGCTTTGAGAGCGCGTTGTTAGAAGCAAATGCATGATTTGTGGTGAGCACTGAAAGTAAAAGCGAAATAAATAACAACAACGCCAGATACACTTGCGATACAGTATATTTTTTTCCGTCTGTTTCTAAACCCATGCGGCTTTACGTCCTTATTCAATGTTCATTTTAGTAAAACAAAAGGCAATGGAATGTGCGCCCATTGCCTTTTCATTCTATTTTGACAAAAGCATGTTGACCTTTGCTCAATATCGCTCTGATTCACACACTGAAAAGCGCTATCGCTGTGACTAGTTTCAGTTAGCCACTTTCGCTTTTATAATTCTCTCGCGTTCTAAATCGCAGATAGTGTATCAAGAGGCCAGCGCGGTTTGGCCTGCGAGGACAAGGCCAAGGTTTCCCCGGCTTTCAAGCGCTGCATTCCAGCGTAGGCAATCATGGCGCCATTATCGGTACAATACGCTAGGCTGGGATAAAACACCTCACCTTTTAGCTGTTGCATAAGTGCTTTCATCTCACTACGTAGCATGGTGTTCGCACTTACACCGCCGGCTATAACTAAGCGCTTCATCCCCGTTTGTTTTAACGCCCGCTTACATTTGATAATAAGCGTATCGACGACAGCCTCTTGGAATGCGTAAGCAATATTGGCTTTAATTTGTTCAGCATTATCTGGGGTCAAGTCAGGGTTTCCGGTTAGACTTGCATCGCGAATGGTATTCGCTGCAAACGTTTTTAACCCGCTGAAACTAAAATCAAGCCCTGGCCTGTCAGTCATAGGTCGAGGAAATTTGTAGTGACCTGCTTCGCCTTTCTCTGCCAACTTAGCCAAAAGCGGTCCCCCCGGATAATCAAGGCCAAGCAGTTTAGCTGTTTTATCAAAGGCTTCGCCGGCCGCGTCGTCAATAGACTCACCAAGTACTTCGTATTGACCAATGCCCTCTACTTTAACCAGCATTGAATGGCCGCCAGAGACTAAAAGGGCGACGAAAGGAAAAGCAGGTGCGTTTTCTTCAAGCATAGGGGCTAGCAAGTGCCCTTCCATATGATGCACACCTACTGCGGGTACGTTCCACGCATAAGCGAGCGACCGACCCACCGATGAACCTACCAACAATGCCCCCACTAAGCCAGGTCCCTGAGTAAACGCAACACCGTCTATTTCAGAAGGCGCGGTGTTCGCATCTTCCATGGCCTTTTCAATTAAAGGAATGATTTTTCTCACGTGGTCTCGTGAGGCAAGTTCAGGAACTACGCCACCATAATCAGCATGGAGTTTCACTTGGCTGTAAAGCTCATGTGACAGCAAACCCTTTTCATCGTCGTAAACCGCGATGCCGGTTTCGTCACAAGATGTCTCAATTCCTAAAATACGCATGGGGAGTAAGCCTTTTTACTTCTAACTTCAATGCTTTGCTGTGGAAACGCAAATAAATTCATACTATTAACACAGTACTACTCGAGCAATACCAAAAACAAAGTAAATAATACTGGCGATCTGCAGCGATCATCTTTATGATCCGCCCGCGATCATAACACTACCCTCTTCAGGACATCCGGTTTCATGCTTTTGACCTCTCTTTAGTCAAAAAAGAAATCACCGAGACACGTTCTGATAAGGGCGCTTAAGTGTGCCGAGTTAAGGAACACGGTGCTTAACAAGCGCAGAGTTTACCTTTAATCCTGCATTCATGGAATGCCAGTTATCAGGTAAATGGACGGTAAATGCACAATATTGGCTATTTTTTAGCAATTCATCCTTTACTTTCTCTGTAGATATGATTAGAATTTCGCACCATTTTTAACCCGGGTGGCCTTTTTAGCGCACAATTTTACCCGGATTTACACAGTAAAAGTTTTGAGGTGAGTGTTTAATGCCTATCGTTAAAGTTAGAGAAAACGAGCCGTTTGATGTGGCGCTGCGTCGTTTTAAGCGTTCTTGTGAAAAAGCAGGTGTTCTTTCTGAAGTTCGTCGTCGTGAATTCTTCGAAAAGCCAACTTGGGAACGCAAGCGCAAGAAAGCTGCCGCTAAAAAGCGTCATCTTAAGAAGCTAGCTCGTGAAAACGCACGTCGCGTAAAACTCTACTAATATAGGGTTAGCCAACGAGTCTGAAAGGTGTTGCAATTGCAGCACCTTTCGCGTTTCTGGGCCTTTATTTTTTAATATAGTCCTTCATTCCTATTCAAAGCGTTATGTTATTTCAAGTCTGGGCGTTCAATTCTGGGGTTTTTAATTTCGGAATACCAGTTCTGGGATGTAAGGAATAGAGATCTATGCTGTAAATTTTTGCAGCGCCTGATAAGCTAAATCTATTCATAAAAAAACAGGAAGCATCATGGCACTAATTGATGATTTAAAAGCAGCGCAGAAAGATGCGATGCGCGCAAAAGAAAAGGTACGTCTTGGTACTATTCGTATGGCGATGGCCGCCATCAAGCAAAAAGAAATTGATGAACAAATTACGCTTGATGACAGCCAAATTTTAGCGGTACTGACTAAGATGGTTAAGCAGCGCCAAGACGCAGCTGCTCAATACGACGCAGCAAATCGCGACGACCTAGCCAGTAAAGAACGTGAAGAAATTACCTACATTGAAGACTTTCTTCCGCAACCTTTGAGTGACGATGAGTTAAATGCCCTTATTGATGAAACCATGGCAGCCACAGGGGCGTCGGGTATGCAGGATATGGGTAAAGTTATGGGCGCTTTAAAACCGAAGGTTCAAGGCCGAACTGACATGGGCGCACTGAGTGCGAAAATTAAGGCGCGCTTGAACGCTTAAGCGCAAAATTGAAACTCTAGCGATTTAGCTCGAAGGTGTGCATTGCCACGCCTTCGTTATTCTCATTCTTAGACTTCCCTGTTAAAGTAGCTAACTGTCTTATTCATTTGTAACTTGTCGTCTTGGGCGTCGTTGCATGTTATGCATTACTGGTCCTTTTTAAAAATACCCTCATGGCTGGAAAAATACCTCGCGATTTTATAGATGATCTTCTGTCACGTACTGATGTGGTAGACGTGGTCGATAGCCGAGTAAAGCTTAAAAAAGCCGGCAAAAATTACCAAGCGTGCTGTCCTTTTCACAACGAAAAATCCCCGTCTTTCACCGTTAGTCAAGATAAACAGTTTTATCACTGTTTTGGCTGTGGTGCGCATGGCAATGCTATCTCGTTTATCATGGAATTCGACCGTCTTGAGTTTGTTGAGGCGATAGAGGAGCTGGCGCGTTATCACGGGCTTGAAGTGCCCCGTGAAAAAGGCAGTCGACCAGCTATGAGCGAAGAGAAAAAGCAGCAGCAACAAGACGATTACGCGGTCATGGAACAAGTTGCGCGATTTTTCCAGCATCAGTTGCGACAAAACGGCAACAGCAAAAAGGCTATCGAATATTTAAAGAACCGTGGTCTGAGCGGCGATATCGTTAAGCAGTGGGAAATTGGCTATGCTCCAGATAGTTGGGACGCCTTGCTTAATACCTTCGGCAAAGATCCCCAACGCATTAAGCAACTCGTTGACTTGAAACTTGTTAACCGCAATGATCAAGGTCGTACCTACGACTTTTTTCGCGATCGCATTATGTTTCCAATTCGAGACAAACGTGGTCGCGTGGTTGGCTTTGGTGGACGGGTATTAGATGAAGGCGGTCCCAAATATCTAAACTCTCCAGAAACCCGCATTTTTCATAAGGGTAGCGAGCTATTTGGCTTCTATTCCGCCCGTCAAAATAATCGCAACCTAGATACCGTCGTTATCGTTGAAGGCTATATGGATGTAGTGGCACTAAGCCAGTTTGACATTAATATTGCCACAGCCGCATTGGGCACTGCGACGACGCCTGAACACATTCAAATGCTGGTTCGCGCCACTTCGCATATTGTGTGCTGTTACGATGGCGATCGCGCCGGCAGAGAAGCTGCTTGGCGTGCACTAGAAAACGCATTGCCTGCGTTAAAAGATGGTGTACGTCTTTCGTTTCTATTTTTGCCTGATGGCGAAGACCCAGACACGATGGTTCGCCAAATTGGCAAAGACGCGTTTATGAACATGCTTGATGAAGCGAAGCCACTTTCCCGCTTTTTCTTTGAAAGCTTGTTAAAAACCCACAACGTTGGCTCGCCCGAAGGCAAGATTGCGCTCAAAAAAGCGGCGATGCCGCTCATTGAGAGCACGTTAGGCGAGGATCAAAAGCAAATGCTTTTAGAAGAGCTCGCCAAACATACTGGTGAGTTTGACCGTTTTAAACTTCAGCAAGATATTACCAAGGCAAATCAAGGGGCCAAACAAGCATATTCGCCGAACAGAAACCAAGTGAATAAACCTAAGCTTTCGCCGCTTCGCATGCTTATCCGACTACTGATAGATAAACCTGCGCTCGCTTCTCTATGTGAAGACGTGCAAATTGATATTTTCGCCGGCAGTAATGCGGCAGGTATGGATTTGTTACGCGATATACATCGGTATTGTTTAGCACATCCTCAGGCTAAAACTGCACAGCTTGTTGAAAACTTCCGCGACCATCCCCATTCTTCTACTATCGCGAAATTATTGTTACAAGAACATTTAGTTAAAGACGAGGATGCTGAGCGAGTATTTAACGACAGCTTTGCTCGCTTACTTGACGGTCATTTTGATGCCCGAATTGAAACCTTAATTTCACGCTCGCGGGTTCAGCCGCTTACCCAAGCGGAAAAACAGGAATTGAACCTGCTTATGAGGGAAAGACAGAAAAGTTAGCCGCGAGTCTTTACACATAGATTTTTGACCCGCTGGCCAACCTGACCTAACGTAGCACGTGCTTTTTAACACAACCTTTTCCAAAGGGCGGCTGTGTTAAAATTACTGGCTAAAAAATCGGCCATCAATCTGGTAAAACCACCGCATATTCTGCTATACTGGCTAATTCGCTGCAAACCTCTTTATACGAGCTAAACGCTTAAGAAGTGAACAAAAAAGCAGCAATACAAGTAGCAAAGATACAGCCGAACATAAACGGGCAAAACCAAACCCGAGCAGATGTGCATCGCAAAAGTAATGGTATAGACCAGCGTGGCATCGAGCATTAACGGCCTTGATACAAATGCAGTACTACAGCAGATCAGGGAACATACCTCTATGTATGTTGTCTTTTCTATTGCAAACTAATTGAATGTGAGAAGTGTAGGTTATATGGCGCAAAGCAAGCAGTCTCAGATTAAACTCCTGATTGCAAAAGGTAAAGAGCAAGGTTACTTAACCTTTGCAGAAGTTAACGACCACCTGCCGCAAGATATTGTCGATTCTGATCAAATCGAAGACATAATCCGCATGATTAACGACATGGGAATTCAAGTATCTGAATCAGCTCCTGATGCAGATGAACTTCTCATGCAAGAAGCAAATGCTGACGAAGATGCTGCAGAAGCAGCTGCGCAAGCACTTGCTACTGTAGAAAGTGAAATTGGCCGCACAACTGACCCCGTTCGCATGTACATGCGTGAAATGGGCACCGTTGAGCTTCTTACTCGTGAAGGCGAAATCGAAATCGCTAAACGAATCGAGGACGGCATCAACCAGGTGCAGTGCTCGGTTGCCGAGTATCCAGAAGCAATCACATACTTGTTGGATCAGTGGGATCTATACGAAGCAGAAGAAATTCGTCTGAGCGATATTATTTCTGGCTTCGTTGACCCTAATGACGATCAAGATCTTGCGCCAACAGCAACGCACGTTGGTTCTGAGTTATCTGAAGAAGAATTAGATGATGAAGACGGCGATGACGATGAAGACGATGAAGAAGAGGAAGACGATAGCGGTGTTGATCCAGAGCAAGCCCGCGAGCGCTTCACTGAGCTTCGCGAACAGTATGTTAAGACCCGTGAAGTCATCGAGAAAAAAGGCCGTTCTCACGCTGATGCGCGTAAGCAAATTAATGCACTAAGCGACGTATTCAAAGAATTCCGTCTGGTTCCTAAGCAGTTCGATCGCATGGTTAAAAACATGCGCGAAATGATGGATAAAGTACGTATACAAGAACGTTTAGTGATGAAGTTCTGCGTTGTTAACGCCAAGATGCCTAAAAAAGACTTCATCAAAGCATTTGCTGGCAATGAAACATCAACAGCTTGGTTACATGAGGCAATCAAGTCAGGTGCACCGTACGCATCAGACCTTGTTGTTAACCAAGAAGAGATCGAGCGCTGCATCAGCAAGATGAATCAAGTCGAGCAAGAAACCGGCTTGGTTATCGCAGACATCAAAGATATTAACCGTCGTATGTCAATCGGTGAAGCGAAAGCACGCCGTGCGAAGAAAGAAATGGTTGAAGCTAACCTACGTCTTGTTATCTCAATTGCTAAGAAGTACACCAACCGTGGTCTTCAATTCCTTGACCTTATTCAAGAAGGTAACATTGGTCTAATGAAGGCGGTGGATAAGTTCGAATACCGTCGTGGTTATAAGTTCTCGACTTATGCAACGTGGTGGATTCGTCAGGCAATTACTCGCTCAATTGCAGACCAGGCGCGTACTATCCGTATCCCGGTTCACATGATTGAGACGATCAACAAGCTTAACCGTATCTCTCGTCAAATGCTTCAGGAAATGGGTCGTGAGCCTACACCTGAAGAGTTGTCAGAGCGCATGTTAATGCCTGAAGACAAAATTCGTAAGGTACTTAAAATCGCTAAAGAGCCAATTTCGATGGAAACGCCCATCGGTGATGATGAAGATTCACATCTTGGCGACTTTATCGAGGACAGCACCATTATTCAGCCCCTCGATTCAGCGACAGGCGGAAGCTTGAAAGGCGCGACACAAGAGGTACTTGCAGGACTTACAGCGAGAGAAGCTAAAGTACTGCGTATGCGTTTCGGTATTGATATGAACACCGACCATACCCTTGAAGAGGTGGGTAAGCAGTTTGACGTAACCCGTGAGCGTATTCGTCAGATTGAAGCCAAAGCACTTCGTAAGCTTCGCCACCCTAGTCGTTCTGAGCAGCTACGTAGCTTCTTGGACGAGTAGTCTAGCGGTAACAGCACAAAAAAAAATCCCCAGCTTGTCTCGGGCTACTGAATGAACTTGGAGCCACTGGTACAAAACCAGTGGCTTTTGTTTTTAAGTTCTATTATAAAACAATAAGTTAGATTTTATTTTTCACGTTTTTGCATAAAAACACGTTACAATTAGTCATTATTTTTCAGTTAGATAGTATAAATTTTAGCTAAATACCCTATAATTTTAAAAATAGGGGTAGCGAACATGACAAGATTTGTCTTCTTAGACACGGAAACAACAGGGTTAAATCCACATACAGGTGGACACCGAATTATTGACCTAGCCTGCATAGAATATAGGGATGGCAAAAGTACAGGCAATGTCTTTAATACCAAAATTAATCCTGAGGGGAAAAAATCTACCAAGGGAGCTTTCAACACTCACAAAATTTCTGATGAAGAATTAAAGGCCGCACCGACCTTTAAAGAGGTGTCTGAGGACTTCATAAATTTCATAACTGGCTCTCACCTCGTTATTTATAATGCTAAATTCGACACTCAGTTTTTAAATAGTGAGCTGAATCGCATCAATTATCCCAATTCTATAAATGAAATATGCTCTGAAGTTACATGTGCTATGGAATTGGCGAAGCAAAAATTCAAATTAGATAAATTTATCAGCCAAGATAACGCGTGTAGACGATACGGTATTGATATCAGTCAGCGCTTAGTCCACGGAGCTTTGATTGATGCAAATTTGTGTGCAGAGTTGTTTTTCAAACTGGTGGATGACACAGTAATCCCGCTACAGCGGACTCCACAAACTAAAAAGCACAGAGAACCAAAATTACTGACTATACCAAGAGCATATAAGTGTGCAGTTGATGAACAGTACATACAGCTTAACTTTTGTAAAAACAGTGAGTGTGAAAATTTTGGTGTTCCGGCAAAGAATCCCGCTAAGTACGAAAATGGCAAGCCCAAAAAAGGATTAAGGGGAGAATATAAACTTACTACAAGAAAGCGCGGTGAGAACGAATATCTGTTGACCTGTAAGTTATGCGGACAAAGCTCAGTGATGATCAACAACCAGAGTTTAGGCAAAGAAATCGAGCGACTATCAGCCGTTGGTAAATATGTTGAACCTTCTTGCAACAATACTGGCGATAAAAACACGCCATTCGGTGAACGAAAATACTATATCCCGATATCAGCAGAAGAAAGACGAGGAACGGCTATTGTTAAGGGACGATGTGAAAATGTCGGTAAAGGTGTATTTAGTCACCCAGATCTATACACAATGTCGGGCAAGACAAGGAAAAATGAGGTCGTCATTAAGGAAGTCAGAAAACCATTAAATGAAGGTGGCAAACCCGTTGTTCAGCAAATAGAAGAGTTACGACTAGGTTCAAAGCGTGTTAAATGTGAAACGTGCAATTCTCGATTCTATATTAAACTCGATCCTCAGCAGCGCCATTACATGAGGGATAGAAATGAGGCATTATTCCTCAATTTAATGAATAAAGGGATCATCAATCGTGAAGAAGATAAGTTAGATATTACTGCCAAAGCAATTTATCACAAGATTGATTTTTTCTATGAGCAAGCGTTAGCATTTGATGCCTACCATTCGCAAAAAATGGATATGGCTGTAATAGGGAAAACATTGAATTTAAGTACAGATAGATTGCACCACTCTTCAAACTGGACTAATCACAATGAGCCGCGTCCTACACCGTTGATGGTCACCTCTACTGTAGATAATGATACTGGTTATGTTTTTGCGTCTACACTCAATTTCGACTTCGAAAGTGATTCTGAGTACATAAAGCGGGAACATAAAGACAAAAAAGAAAACGAAAAAGAGAGCTATTACCGCAGATACGCACAGTACATTTTAAACGATATTGACGTAAAAGAGCTTGTTGAGGACACCAACGCCAATGTCCCTATGCAAATCCCCTCAAAAGGTCTTTTAGTTAACCAGACGTACAGCATGTTAAGTCACTTTGCATTGCTAAAAGAAATACTGACTTTTGCAACTCAGATTAACTTATATGCCGATAATGATTCTGGCTTCAAAACATCCATATGCGGTATTTTTAAGGACTGGCTTGAAAAAGGTAAGTTGAACGCCTTTCAAGTCTATACGGAACGATCTGGTAACAATCAGCTACTAGATAAATCGACTTCAGAACAAATTAAACAACGAGATATAGAGCTTCAGAAAGAATACCCTGAATTATCAGCAGATGAACGCTTGAAACTACTATGGAAGCAGCAATACGACAATCGTGTGACAATGGAAGGAAGCAAGTCGGAATGGATTGTCAGCCCGAATATGCGCTCTCGATTTAGCGGTTTTCATTCATTAGGTAATATTCAAGCTATCGATTCTGACTATGCCACCGAATTACTCGATTCAGCGTCATTACATGGTGTTGATAACTGGTTTCAAATACTACGCAGGCATATCAACTATTACGAGCGACCAGTAACCAGTGGGACTAACTCAAAACGATGGAATGCATATGCTGGATACAATCCTAAGTGGATGATGAAACTAATGGAGATCAAAAGGGTTTATCATAACTACTGCTCAACCAATGCCGATACAATAAAGAAAGATTTTAAAGGCAAGAAAAAGAAGCCGACACCAACTAGTCCTGCAATGCGATTAAACCTTGCACGCGAAGTTTACAAGGCACAAGATATCTTATCGTTTAGTTATGACTATGAAATGCTCAAGAATGCTGGTAAAGATGAGCGAAGAAGAGGGTTGCCAGAACACGTTAGAGCGGAATTTAGAAAAGGTAAAAAGCACAAATAAAAATTAGCGTGTTAGTTGTACGAAGATGACGAGATGTTTTAAGGAATACATGATGAAATGTGAATGTTGCGGTGTAGATATTGGTGAGATTTCATTCGACAAAAGTTTTAAAATGCCAGATGAAATTTGGGCGCTATCACCAACTGAAAGAGAAGCTAGAGCGAAAATAGACTCAGATCTCTGCCAGCTAGATGATAGATTTTTTATTAGAGGAGTAGCGTATATTCCTGTTAAAAAAACAGATAAGTATTATGGTTGGGGGATTTGGGCTGAAATTCCCGAAGATAATTTCTTTGAATATGTCGCAAATTACGACCTTGACAATAGTTCTTGTCCGCGATTTTTAGGGACTGTTGCGAATCAAATATCTTGTTACGATAATACTTTAAATTTGAAGCTAGAAGTGCAGCTAGGTAATGAAACTCAAAGGCCAACACTGTTTTTCATAGACCCAAAGCACCCTTTATCAACTGAACAAGAGTCTGGAATAACTCTTGAAAAAGTCCACAGTTTTCAGAAATAAGCATTTTCTATGCGCCATTTATAGGGAGGTTAAATGCTCAGTTTCAAATATCCAAAGTTATTAATACTGATAGTCGGTGTTTTACTTTCTTCTTTTGTTCACAGCGAAGAGTTATGTGAGAAGTTAATTTCTTTCAGTAGTAATGCGAGTACTGAAAGAACACTCGAAGTTAAGTTAACAAATGACTGGAATACATTTTCAAAAAGCTGTGAGCATAACAATACAGCGGAAGGAAAGGCGTTTTGTGAGTATCTTATCAAAAACACTTCAAGTGAATTTATGGCTCTAAATTTATCAAGGGTCCTTAGTTGTAGTGGCAGTGTTGTTAATTTTGGTACTGCGAGTATAGATAAAATCAATGGTGATCTGGCACTACATGAAGTACCTCAGTTAGACCAAGATATTTCAATTTACATATCATTCTCTATTGGTCAGGAAGATGTTAAAGATTTTTTGCGAATACAAGCAAAATATGAGCTTTTAAAATAGCCAAATACGAATTAATAAACTCAATCATGATTATTGTTGAAGTTTAGATAAAAAATAAAACTTACAGTTTAAAGCTGGAATTGCTAAAAACCTCTCTATCCAATTGATATTAAATAACTAATTGTAATGGTCGCGTGAAATATTAAGTGAGCGTTTGTTATTTATATCAACGATTTAGAAGATTGAATCAGAGAAAAAGCTACCAATTTTTGATTGGTAGCTCCAAGTTCATTCAGTAGCCCGAGCTTGTCTGGGGATTTTTTTATGCGGTATCGTGAAACCCATCTGCAAAAAAGCCCCTGACGGGGCTTTTAAATAGCATAATTTACCAGCCTTAAGCGGCGTCGTATGTCTTTGCGCTTACACCCTAAACTGCTTAGCAATAGACTCAAGGTGTTGTGCAAGGTCTGCAAGTTCGTTACACATCGAGCCGAGTTCACCCGAGCGGCTAGCCGTTTGCTCGGTACGCTGATGAATTTCATCAACGTGGCGAACAATGTCTACCGCCACCGTGCGCTGATCTTCCGTATTATGTGCTATTTGCTCGTTCATCTTGTTGATACGGCCAATTGTGCTTGTTATTGTTTCCAAGCTGCTGCCTGCTTTGTTAGCGGTCTCTACACTACTCGACGCTTGCTCGGTACCACGCGCCATTACTTCTACCGCAGAATGGGCCGCGCTTTGTAATTGCTCTATGGTGCTTTGAATCTCTTCTGTAGATTGTTGAGTGCGCGATGCTAACGTCCGCACTTCATCAGCAACCACGGCAAAGCCTCTTCCCTGCTCACCTGCTCTCGCGGCTTCAATAGCAGCGTTCAAGGCAAGTAAGTTAGTTTGCTCAGCAATACCTTTAATAACATCAAGTACAGAACCCACCTTGTTTGAGTCAGACTCAAGTCGGGCAATCACATCAGCGGTTTCACGCACGTTATCGGCTAGCTGCTGAATGCTAGTCACTGTCTGCTGTACGATTTGACGCCCCTCGCTTGCCGCGTTGGTCGCCTCATTTGCGTCATTTGCTGCCTGTGCGGCACTGTGCGCAACGCCATCTACCGACCCGCTCATTGTGTCCACTGCTCGTTTAGCATTCGTGGCCGAGCGCTGTTGAACATCGATGGTACGCTGGGTTTCTTCGGTCACACCACGTAGATTTTGTGCGAGATTAGATAGCGGTAAACTTGCTTCAACAACATCACGAACCACACCCTGAAGCTTGTCCATGAATTGATTAAACCAATAAACTAAATCACCAATTTCGTCTTCGCTTTTGGTTTCAATACGAACCGTAAGATCGCCATTTTCTTGAGCTATATCTTTTAGCGAGCGAACAACATCATCAATACTCTGCTTTATACCTCGAACAATCGGCACCGCTGTTCCAAACAGTAATATCGTTACAACAATAGCTAAAATAACACCTGTGCTGATTAATGATGTATTGGCACTGTCTGTATTTTTAAAAGCCTCTTCAAACGCTGCCTGCTGTGCATCTCTAAATCGAGACATAGATGCAATCACACCGTCATAAGATTTGTTCATCTTTGACGAAAGCTCACCGAGGCGACTGAAGTCAGCTGTACCATTTACCATGGATTTAGACACATCAAAAGCCACACTAAAGTAATCATCAAACCCAGATGAAATTTGAGAAATATCGCTGCGGAAATCAGGGCTAATAGACGCTATCTGTTTGAGTCCATTTTTAGCCTCGTCGGCGAGGTCTTGCGCTATTACAAGGGTGTCTTGGTCGCCGGTAGTGACAGCACTTGAGAGAGTGTCACGTACTTTTTGCATGTCGACCAAGGTGGATGCAGATAATTGCAAAGCAGGAAATTGAACTTTCTGAACTTTTTCCAGCGTGGCGCCATTATTGAGCGCCGTATAAACAGTGATAAGCAAGTAAATGATAAAACTTAGCGCCGCGATTCCTGGAATAAGGAAAATCTTAGTCGCAATGGGCATTTTTTTTAGAAAGTTCATTCGCTGTTCCACTGTTTTTTATAATTTGCTCAACAATTTTTCAGGTTTACCTGAAAAAACACCTCGTTCTAATTTATCTACATAATAGCGAAAATCTTTAATTTTAATTATGGCCTCACACCCTTGCGTGAGGCCATGCAGAGTACTAGAACGTGTAGTTTACACCGACTTTAAGAAGTGTAGCATCGTTCAGATCATTTAGGTCGTCCGAATACCAGGTAACATCGGTTTTCAATGCAAAACCTGGCTCAACATCGTAACGCAGGCCTACGGTAACTGCCGATACATCAAGTTTCTGCTGAGCAGCAATACCTGCTGCCCCCTGATAAATCGCAGACCAAGTCGCATCAGTTACCGCATCTCCTGAAGAAATTGAAGAAGGTAATGCTGCTATTAGCCCCAACTGATCACCATTATCTGCTTCTTCAACTTCGTAAGTAATGTGTGGAGTAAACTTACCAAAGCGCATTCCCGCTGTTACATACCACGCTTTGTTATCGGCAATAACAGAGCCATCTACTTCGGTTTGCGTAAATTCTGCGCCTACAAACCAGTCGTATTTATCAATATCAACGGCAACTTCAAAGAATGTCCCCGTATCATCGTTAACGCTTAGACCTTCAGCGGCATCAGAGGCAGATGGAACGAATGCGCCGAACTGACCCAGACCGCCAATAAAATTATCGAAGTCAGCGTTTGCAGCACTCGTTTTACCACGTGCTAACAACGTACGCGCACTAAACCAATCGCGCGTTGCTTCGAATGAAACAGCAACAACACCCTGTAGCTCTAGCGCCGCAGGTGTGCCCGAAATAGTTGTGTCGGCTTCAACACGTCCGACGGTAAATTGTGCACCGTATTCCCAGTCGCCCGAGTAGTTCATGTAGTCGACACGAATACCATCGATATTATTAAAATCAATACCGTAAACAGCATCAGGTGGTGTTAACCAGTGGTAAGAATAACCGATATCAAGTGACGCTGAATATTTGAAGAGCGGCATACGCAAGCGACCAGCACTGATATTGACATTGTTGTTCAATACATAAGTCATGTACGCCCATTCGAAGTCTGCATCGTAATCATCTCGACCACGACCAACTAACTGTGCCGTTGCAGATAATTTATCGCTAACTTCTCCGCGGACTTGAAGACCGAATACACTGGCTGGGTCAAAGCTGAAGTCGCTGTCGTAATCGTACACTGACTCATCGTCATCAAGCGTCATACCAGCAATCAAGTTTGCGAAGCCATTGATTTGAATGTCAGCCATAGCTGGCGCAGCTAATAGACCAGCCACAGATAATAAAGCAAGTTTGGTTTTCATGCGTGTTCCTTAATTCTTTACGTAAACGGTAGGTTAGAAGGTTGCAACAACGCGCACGCTGTCGTTCACTGCGCTGGCATCGACATAGCCGATTGCGCTAGCGTTACCCGCTACCGCAGAGACAACCTCTGCGTCGCTACCTAATGCTTTTGGTGGTTGACCTTTACCTGTAAACACAAGCTTTGACCAAAACGCAGTAAGCTGAGCTGCAGTTTTATTCAACACTTTGCCATTAAATTCGTCAGTCGCTGCTTGTCCTTCGGCAAGCGCGATGGGCTCTGCTTGTGCACCGCCAGGAAAAGCTTTCGCTTTGTTTAAGAAAATTCGGCTTATACTGTCTTTGTCAAGTGAGTCACCATTGCTGGGATGTACAATAACCGCTACGTCGGCAACTGCAACGTTACAGCAAAGTCCTGCTGCTATTATCCATTTCTTCATGATGTGTCCTCTTAAGGGTGTTGAGTTATATGCTCACCGTCTCTTACTCTCTTGAACTGCGATGGTTCGAGTATTGTTTATGCGGCTGGGCAGTGATGAGTCTTTTTACTCATACAAATACAACGTGGTAAGTATTAGTCACAAACGCCGTAATCGCCAATTTGAGCATTAAAAATTTAATGCCTATAAATGAGTCACTTATATAAGCATCTAAAATTGCGGCGAAGTGTAGTGGAAGAAAAAAGTTAAGCAACTATACCTACGTCTAATTAACATAATTGATACTAATCACCATAAATAAGACGTGATTATAACGGCATTCTTTTGGCATTAATCATTTAATTTTCAAAACCTTACAAAAGCAACAAGCCTTTAACAAAGTAATGAAAAGCCATGTTATCGTATAGAATGAGATACCTTTAAAAGCATGCCGTGCTAAGGAATAAGCAGGATCCAAGATGAAAAATGCAGGGCAAACGCCCTGCACATGATTATGACTCGCCTTTTTTATAAGGAATTTCTTTTTCTAGCCGCGCAATTTCTTTAGTCCGTTTGAGAGGCGAACCTGTGTTACGAGCAAGCCAGCTATATGCAGTTGGCACAACATAAAGTGTCATAAAGGCTGAAACCAGGACACCTGAGAAGATGACCATTCCAATCACCATCCGACTTTCAGCGCCGGGGCCTGAAGCAAGCACTAAAGGAAGGGAGCTAAATACGGTGGTAAACCCCGTCATGACGATAGGCCGTAAACGCTGAGCCGCGGCTCGTTTTAATGCGTACTCAAATTCCATGCCCGCATCTCGCAGCTGATTAGCAAATTCAACAATGAGTATGCCATTTTTGGCCGCGAGCCCAATGAGCATAACAAGACCAATTTGACTGTAAATATTGATTGTCATTGAGCTGAAAAACAGCCCAATATAAGCGCCTACCAGCGCTAAGGGCACAGTGAGCATGATAACAAGTGGATGTACCCAGCTTTCAAACTGTGCCGCTAAAATAAGATAAGTGACGGCAAGAGCAAGCATGAATACATAAACAAAGGAGTTTCCAGCTTCTTGATAAAGCTGCGACTCGCCTTTGTAATCAATCGAGACGTTATCAGGAAGTTCCGTTTCTACAATATTTTCCAAGTAGGCTAGCGCTTCACCCAACGTATAGTCATCCGCTAAGTTGGCAGAAATCGTTACCGCTCGCATTCTATTATAGCGGTTCAGTTGCGCTGACGTTGCCTGCTCTTCAAACGTAAGAAGATTGTCCATTGGAATAAGTTCACCGGTTCTCGCAGAACGTACATAGAGGTTTTCGATGCTATTGGGACTTCTGAAGTCCTCTTCTATGCCTTCCAAAATGACATCATACTCCTCGCCTCTATCGAGGAACGTAGAGACACGGCGCTGACCCAACATCACTTCTAATGTGCCCCCTATGTCGCTAATAGAGACGCCAAGATCCGCTGCTCTGTCACGATTAATATTGACTAAAAGTTGAGGAGAGGTCTCTTTGTAGTCAGAATCAATACGAATGAGACCTGGGTTTTTGGCGGCTTTTTCAAGCACAATATCTCGCCATTCAACTAGGTTTTCATAGGTATCCCCCTGCAATACAAACTGCACAGGGCGACCCAATCCGCCCCCGGATATTCCGCTGCGCATAATGGCGAAGGCACGCACATCAGGAACAGAATTAAGTTTTGCGCTAATTTCATCCATAAGGGAAAACGTACTAAAGTCGCGCTCGTCCCAATCAGCAGAACCGACGATTGCGATGCCCGCATTACCACCAAATCCAGGGGTACGTACTAGCAAACGATTTATTTTCCCGTTTTCACGATAGGGCATTAAGATGCTTTCAATTTTCGCAAGGTTTCTCGCATTACTTTCAAAGCTCGCCCCTTCCTGCGCGTTCATCAAAATAAAGAAATTGCCTCTATCCTCTTTAGGGACAAACTCGCTGGGCACTTTCTCAGACAACTGAACAAGCGCGACTACCGCAATAACAAGCATTAGTACCATTAGAATGGGTTGGTGAAGGGTTTTTCCCAGCGTATTAAAATAGCCATTTTCAAGTTGTGAAAATCGCTTATCCATCCAGCTTCCAAACCCAGATGAGCGTGTGCGCTTTTTGAGAATTTTAGACGCCATCATTGGCGAGAGGGTAAGTGCTGTAAAACTTGAAAACGCAACGGCGGCGGCAATAGCCAATGCAAACTCTGTGAACAGCCTTCCAATATTACCCTCAAGAAATACCAAAGGTACGAACACCGAAATAAGAACAAGCGTTGTAGCAATAACAGCAAAACCGACTTCTTTTGCACCGCGATAAGCCGCCAATATCGGAGGCTCGCCCATTTCAATGCGACGGTAGATGTTTTCAAGTACCACAATGGCGTCGTCAACCACTAAACCAATAGCGAGTACCATCGCAAGCAGAGTCAGTAAGTTGATGGAGAAACCCAGCGCATACATCACAATGAACGCACCAATAATTGAAACAGGCACAGTAACGGCAGGAATCAAGGTAGCGCGAATATTTCCCAGAAACAGGTAGATAACAATGACAACCATTAACATGGCAATGCCCAGTGTTTCGTACACCTCATCAATAGACGCTTCGATAAATACCGATGAGTCGTAACTTGGAACAATGAAAATGTTGTCGGGAAGCGTGGCTTCTATTTTTTCTATTTGTGCTTTTGCTGCCCTCGCTACGTCAAGAGTATTGGCTTTGGACTGTTTTATAATACCCAGTCCAATCATATTGACGCCGTCGCCACGAAACTCGGTCTCGTCATCCTCTGCGGTCAATTCTACGTGAGCGATTTCTCCTAAGCGAACAAGGTAACCATTATCCCCTACAGCCACAGTAAGCGCAGCAAAATCGTCAGGCGAAAGAAAAGTTCTAGCCACTCGAACTTCAAAGTCCCTGTCGCTACTTTCCACTTCACCGGCGGGTAATTCGACGTTTTCTGAACGAATGACTTGCTCAACATCGCTCACCGTAATGCCTCTTGCTGCCATGGCATTGCGGTCTAAAAACACTTTCATGGCATAGCGTTTACCACCGCCTAACTGTACACGCGCTACGCCATCTACAATTGATAACCTGTCGACCAACACACGCTCGGCGTAATCCGTTAGCTCCATTGTATTGAGATTCGTGCTTCGCAAGTTGTACCAAACGACCGCACTTTCATCTGAGTTTGCCTTTGATACTTCAGGTGGATCGGCCTGATCAGGCAGATTATTTAACGCGCGGCTTACACGTTCGCGCACATCATTTGCTGCAGCGTCTATATCCCGAGATAATTTAAATTCAATCGTAATGTCAGAGCGACCGTTTCGAGAGGTAGAGGTAACATTTTTAATACCTTCAATGCCTGAGATCCTATCCTCTAAAAGCTGGGTGATGCGAGTTTCAACAATATTTGCTGATGCACCTGTGTAGGTTGTGCTCACGGACACTATTGGTGGATCAATATCTGGGTATTCGCGCAAGCTCAGCATCGTAAATGCAACAATACCAAAGATAATCAACAGAAGATTAATTACGGTAGCAAAAACCGGGCGCTTAACGGAAACGTCTGATAGTAACATGGCACTAAGCTCCCTAGCGGTTAAGTACGTTGACCGGAGATTGGTCTCGCACGCGAAGTGTTCCCTCGGTGATGACTTCATCCCCTTCGCTTAAACCACTGACTATTTGAACCAAACCAGGACGGCGCTCACCGATTTCAACTTCCGTTTGATGGGCTACATTGTCTTTAATAACGTAAACGAACTGTTTGTCTTGTACCGGTACCAATGCTTTTTCGGGTAGCACTAGCGTATTTAAGACCCGTTTTTCAACCACGACGGTCAGCAACATCCCCGGCCGTAAGCGCTTGTCTTTATTGTCTAATGTCGCTCTTACTCGGATAGAGCGGCTAATTGGGTCAAGACGAGTATCGATATTTGTAATTGTTCCGTTGAACGTTTTATCTGGGTAGGCCACTGAAGACGCGGTAAGTGTCTGCCCTTTCGCAACGCTCGCCAGGTGATTCTCAGCGATATTAAAGTCAACCTTGATGACGCTGATATCATCCAGTGATGTAATGGTATCGCCAGGCTGAACCAGTGAGCCTATGCTGATTTCTCGATTACCTAAAAGCCCACTGAAAGGCGCACGAATTTGCATGTCATCAAGCTGGGCTAACGCAATGTCTAACTGCGCCTCAAGGGCTTTTACACGCGCCTGTTGCTCATCGAGAAGCTGTTCGGAAGTGGCGTTTGACTGGCGTAAGTCGGCAATCCGTGTAAATTGGCGCTTGGCCTCGTCTATATTTGCCCGTAATTCTTCGACTCGCGCGCGCTCTTCTGTGTCATTGAGCTGTATAAGCACCTCGCCTTTTTTCACCTCATCGCCATCTTCAAAATTGATAACTTTTACCGTGTCGGTAACTTGAGCAGTGATATTGACTGATTCGTTGGCAATCGCAGTCCCAAGAGACTCTATCGTGATAGGAAACGCTTGCGAGGAAATAAGCGCGCTATTAACTGGCGTTGCTCGCGGACCGCTCTGATTAACGCTTTGTTCTTCTGGAATATTTAAGTACACCACAACACCAGCGAACAACACCACACCGATAAGTAGTGGCGATAAAGAAAATCGTGAAGACATAACCTTTCCTATAGGTAAAAGCGTCCCATCGAACAGACTATTGATCATTAATTTCGGTCAATGGGTACTCAAGCACACAAAAATCGCTTACACGTGCAGTAAGCGCCGCTTTACGTTAATTCGTGTACCGCGTTATTGTTGTTTTATTTTATTTTTTGCGTAGAGTTTGTGGCTTTATTGACGTTGATATTTCAACAACCTTTAACAAACATTACCGTATTCTACCCAAATCAATGTGCAACTTTTTTCACTTATCAGCTTTATTCGCTGTTTTAACGCTTTTCTCCTGCTCTGGATCAGTACCTAGCGCACCGGTGTGTCGTGTTTCTGATGAACTTTCAGCCAAATTGGACGTTTTACTAGAAAATAGTCCATCCGTGTCCACCGCCGCTGCGTGTTTAATCAAAGTAAATGGGAAAGTGCTACTGATAAAACACCGCTTATCGAATAAGCTTGATTTTCCTGGTGGCGGGCAAGGAGATAATGAAACGCTGGCCTGCACAGCGCATAGGGAAACCTGGGAAGAGACCGGTTTTAATGTAGAGGTATCGCAATACTTAACAACGACAAAAAGTGGCTTAGCCTTATTCGGCTGCGCGCTTGAAGCGGGCATAGATCAACTCCCTGACGCCTTTGATGCACCACCTTGGGCGAAGGTAGAAGTAAAAGGGCTCGTTAAGGTCGATCCTTTTTCTATTGACGAAAAATCAATGCGTTTTGCCGACGAGCTTATTCCGTTACGCGATGGCTATACCCAATTCGATATAAACCCGAACTGACAAAGCATTGTTCATTATCGAAGGTATTGATAAATTGATGACACTTTTGACAAAGGAGAATTGGCTTGTTTTCACTGCCGACCTTGAGCCTTAAAGGCAAAGTATCTGACCAGGAGTGGAATACGCGTGTGGATTTGGCCGCTTGCTATCGCCTAGTGGCTGACATGCGATGGGGAGACCTCATATACACACATATTTCTGCAAAAGTCCCAGGAACAGACCATTATTTAGTGAATGCATTCGGCCTTGGGTTTGATGAAGTCACAGCCTCTAATTTGGTCAAAGTAGACCTTGAAGGGAATATTTTAGATGACACGCCGTACGGTATAAACCCGGCCGGTTTTACAATTCACAGCGCGATACATGAAGTGCGACACGATGCGCAGTGTGTGATCCACCTTCATACGCTGGCTACAATTTCAGTAGCTTCTGTAAAAGGTGGACTCAAGCCATGGAGTCAGTATTCCATGTTCTCTTTACCTTCATTGTCTTATCACGACTATGAAGGTTTAGCGGTTGATGAGAACGAGAAAAAACGGCTACAGGACGACCTTGGCGATACTAATCACATGCTTTTACCCAATCACGGGGGGCTAACGCTCGGTCCAACCGTTGGTGATGCCTTTATGCGCTTTTACGATTTACAGCGAGCCTGCGAAATTCAACTTGCCTTGATGCAGTCTAATGAGGAAGTCATAGAGATACCTCAAACTATTATCGACGGTATTTATGCACAGGCAAAGATCGTACATAGCGGTGAAACCGGTGGACAAAAAGCGTGGCCTGCGATGTTAAGAAAAGCGTATAGGTTAGACCCAAGCTTCTGCGAATAAAATAACCGATTCGCCTCTCAACGCGATAATGACCTTGTAGCGCGTTAGACTGGAGTGAGACAGTAGAAAAGCATCATCCGTCGTGCGCCCACTAATTTTAAACAGGAATTGTTTAACACTATGAAAGTTACCAAAGTAGAAATATTTGATATTGAATGCCCTAAGCGCCCTCAGTGGAACCCTGTTTTTGTGCGTGTCTATACCGATGAGGGCATCACAGGGGTGGGAGAAGCCGGTCTCGCATACGACTGGGGTCATAGCGCCGCAGCTCACATGATTAAAGAAATTGCTGAAGCTATGCTAATTGGCTTTAATCCTTTCCATACCGAGCTACTCTGGTCGAGAATGTTACGCGAAGGCTTTTGGGGCCTTGGCGGCGGCCCAGTTATCTATGCGGCAATGAGCGCTATCGACACTGCGCTTTGGGACATTAAGGGCAAAGCACTTGGTCTGCCAGTTTACGAGTTACTCGGCGGTAAAACCAATGGCAAACTTCGCAGCTATGCCAGTCAGCTTCAGTTTGACTGGGATAAAGAAGTCACTAAGCTTAATGACCCAGCTGATTATGCCCGAGCAACCGAAAAAGCCCTTAAAGATGGTTATGACGCGGTTAAAGTTGATCCCATCGTTTATGACAAAGACGGGAATACCCACTTTGACAGAACCAAGCTATTTACTAAACCGGAGCTGAAACTTTTCAAAGCCCGCCTTCAGGCCATTAGAGACACGATGGGTGAAGATGGTGATATTATCTTTGAATGCCATAGCTTATTAGGGGCATCCACTGCTATTCAACTCGGTGATATTGTGGAAGAAATCGGCTGTTTATATTATGAAGAACCGGTAAATTATCTCAATTCAAAATTGCACGACAAGGTCGCTAAAAACGTAAATGTGCCCATTGCTGGCGGCGAGCGTTTGTATCACCGTTGGGATGTTCGCCCCTACCTTGAAGATCAATCGATTGATGTGCTTCAACCTGACGTGGGTCTTTGTGGTGGCTTCACGGAAGCGAAAAAGGTGTGTGACTATGCTGACATTTACGATGTACGCATTCAGGCTCACGTTTGCGGCGGCCCGGTTGCTACAGCGGCAAGCCTACATTTAGAAACGGCCATTCCAAACTTCTTGATTCACGAACATCATACGTACGCAATTAAAGACTGGAACCGTGAACTTTGTATTCAAGACCCTCAGCCTGTAAACGGCTTTATTGAAGCGCCTGACACGCCGGGAATTGGTATTGATCTAAACGATGAAGTGGTTTATCGCTCGCCGCACATGACGGTGACTGCACTAAAATAATGTAGAAGCTTAACGGGTTTATTGTAAGACAATAAACCCGAGGCGAGCTCCGCCCCCTATTCCAAGCTTGCTTTATGCGATGTCGTACCATCGCTTAGCATTGACAGACAGCAGCGCCGCTTTTTGAGTTTCAGAAAGCGACGTTGTCATAGCAACGAACCCCCGCCAAAGCACAGCATACGGCATTCGCCACTGGCACAGTGGGAAGTTGCTGGCAAACATCATTCGATCGGCGCCAACGGTGTGCAATAAGCGTTCAAAAATAGCAGACGCACGCTGCCACTGCCAACAGCGTTCTTGCATCTCTAAACCCGAAAACTTAAACGCAACTTGCTCTGTTTCACTCAGGTAACGGATATTCTGCTGCCATGTTTTAAACCCAAGGCAATTTGCATCCATCGGCGCTATTGCGGCATGATTGATCGCCACTTTTAACGAAGGCGTTTGTTCTAACACGTTAAGCAGCGCGCGAACGGCATTGCTATCTGCAAGGTTCAACTGCGCATCAAAAGAAAAGTCTTGCGACGCCATATGACGAAGCCCCCATTTAACCTTAGGGGTACGTAAAAGCGCTTCAGTTTCGTCATCTAATATATGACGAAGCCCACGTACTGAGTTGTACTTCTTTAGCTTATCGATATGACTGCCGACATTATTTCCCGTTAAATCGATGCACCCAACTGAACGAAATGGCAGCGTACAATGTCGCTCCAAGAAAGCGATTTCACGCCACGGCCTTTCGTTATCGTAACCCGCTTCAATGTGAACAAAACCTTCTAGTTGTCCTAATGAAGCGCAGTAGAGCGTGTGCTCTGTGGTGTGTTTTGCAATCGCTTTTTTGTCCGGCCAAAAAGGGGCATTGGCAGGTTTTAGCCAATCGTAGTCCCCTTCATCTAAGGCAAAAAAGTGTATATGAGGGTCTATCCAAGAGACTGAATGCTCGCTCATTTTTTTATCAAACCTTATTTTATGCGATTGCTGATAGCCCATTCAGCGTGACTTTTTTATTGAGCCCTTTCTATATGCGCTCTTTCTACTGTGTTGTATAGCCCCCATCCACCGCATACAGGCTGCCCGTGATGAACGACGCTTTGCTGCTGCATAGAAAATAAGTCAGTTCGGCTACGTCTTCTGGCTGGCCCAAGCGGCCAATAGGTTGCGCGGCGGCTTCTTCTGCGACGACCTCGTCCTTATTAGCGCCAGAGCGCGCGACATAATTGTCGATGGCGTTGTGGAAAAGTGGCGTTTCAATGGTACCAGGGCACACAGCGTTTACACGAATATTGAAACTCGCGTAATCAAGTGCAGTGGTTTTAGCCACAGATGCTAGCGCGCCTTTACTCAGACCATACGCGAAAGAGTTTCGTTTACCCACAAAAGACTGATCTGACCCCATCACAACAATAGCACCACTGCCTTGTGCTTTCATGGTAGGCAAACAGGATTTTATGGCACCGTATGCCCCTTTAATATTGAGGTTAATGACTTTATCAAGCATCACTTCGTCAGTCTCTTCAATGGTGGCTGAAACATGTATTCCTGCGTTACAAACCAGCGCATCGATACGGCCATACATAGCAAGCACTTCGCGAATTGATAATTCAATATTACTGACTACACTGACATCACAAGGCTTCCAAAGGGAATTTAACAATGGTTGCTCGAAGTCTCTGATGTCTAAATTAACTACGTCGTAGCCGTTTTGACTGAACACTTTGCACACCGCATAGCCAATGCCAAGACTGCCCCCAGTGACGATACACACCGGACGTTTTTCACGCACACCTGTTTTTTTAGCGCCGTGAGTTGGTTGAGAACTATCCAAATCTTCTAATGCCATATTGTTGCGAACCACATTTAATCTTGCTTTGATTTCTATGACGTCAAGCATGCCAGTGAGCACAAGAAAAGCAAGTAAACTGAACCATCTTGATCCGTGATTGTGTATTGCTTTTACCAAAAGCAATACACAATCGCCTAAAGCGCATGTTTATCACTCAAATTTATTATTAACTTTCCTTTATCGGGCTATTACGACTAGGCTTTTTGTGACTATAATAGGCAAAATTAAAACACCTGTTTGAAAAAGGAGTCATCCATGCCTCTGTACCATGCCCCTACAACTGATTTTCAGTTTTTACTCAAAGACTGGCTTGGACTCGATGCTCATTACGAAAAGCTTGGGATCAGCGACTTTGATTGCGAACTCGCCAACGAAATTATCGCTCAAGGTGCTAAGTTTGCATTAGACGTTGTTGCTCCTCTTAACCGCGAAGGCGACGAAGAGGGTTGTAAATTAGAAAACGGCAAAGTGACAACCCCTAAAGGCTTTGCTGATGCCTACCAAGAGTATGTCGCTAATGGCTGGAACGCTATGTTGGGTTCTGCGGAATACGACGGTCAAGACCTACCTTACACCATGGCTGTGCCGGTGCACGAAATGCTTAATGCCGCAAACTTAAGCTGGCGTTTAACGACCATGCTTACGGAGAGTGCAACCCTTGCAGTAACCAAGCACGCCAGTAAAGACCTGAAAGATATCTATCTTGCTAAGCTTATCAGCGGAGAGTGGACAGGCACGATGAACCTGACTGAACCACACGCTGGAACAGACTTAAGTTTGCTTAGCACAAAAGCCGAGCCACAAAGCGACGGCAGCTATAAAGTCACTGGCAACAAGATATTTATTACCGCAGGCGATCACGATTGGAGTTCGAACGTTATTCACCTTGTGCTAGCGCGCTTACCTGACGCTCCAAAAGGTGTAAAAGGGATTAGTTTGTTCTTGGTACCTAAGTTTTTACCTGATGCAAACCATGAACCCGGTGAAGCCAACAGCCTGTCTGTGGGAAGCATTGAGCATAAAATGGGGATCAAGGCGAGCCCAACGTGCGTGATGAATTTCGATGGTGCGACTGGCTATCTAGTCGGCGAAGAGAACCAGGGCTTAGCTTGCATGTTTACGATGATGAATGATGCACGCTTCCAAGTGGGTTTACAAGGTTTAGGCGCCGCAGAGGCCTCCTATCAAGGTGCCCTGACTTATGCCCGTGAGCGCGTTCAGTCTCGCGCGCCGCAAGGCATTCAAAACCCAGAAGGAAAAGCCGACCCTATCGTATTCCAGCCAGATGTCGCGCGCATGCTACTCACTCAGAAATCATTGATTGAAGGCTGCCGCGCCTTGTCACTTTTCTACGCCAAATTTATGGACGTTGAAAAACACGCCGAAGGCCAAGAAAAAGAAGACGCTGAAAAAATACTTCAGTTCCTAACGCCAATTTGTAAAGCGTTTATGACTGACATGGGACTTGAAACCACAAGCCTTGGCGTTCAAGTGTTCGGTGGCCATGGTTTCATTCGCGAATGGGGCATGGAGCAGTTAATGCGCGATGTACGTATTGCTATGCTGTACGAAGGCACTAACGGCATTCAGGCTCTAGATCTTATAGGACGTAAACTGACCCGTGATGGCGGCCAAATGATGGAAGCAACCTATCAAGCATTTAATGCCTTGGTAGACGACATCCAAGACAGTGAATCAAAACAGTTAGCTCAGGGAATTTTAGATGACTGGCGCGCCTCTTCGGCTGATTGTCTAGGTATGGATGCAACCACTGCGGCGTCTGCAGCCTGTGATTATCTTGCTTACAGCGCATACTCACTCATTGGGGTGCTTTGGTACAGCATGGCCGATAGAGCACAGCAGTGCGAAAACGCCGTGCTTGCAGCATCGAAAATGAAAACACGGGACTTCTACATGGAACGCATACTTGTTCGTCGCGATGCACACAAAGCCGCATATCAGGCAGGTCCAGAAAGCACTCTTGCCATTTCTGGCAATGAGTTCGACTATCTGTAAAATGATGCGGTAATAGATTTTTGGCCCACAGTGGATAGGCCTCACAAACAAAAAAGGTCACATTTTGAATGTGACCTTTTTTATTTTAAGACAGTGCATCTTTGTTTCATTTATATCATTGCGTAGCGGCGACTTCGGTAGTGAAAGTCTCTGAAAACCATTCGTCTAGCATCGCCTTTTCATACGTTAGCGCATCTGTGCGATTGCGACGAATATTCGACTCCATGAAATCCATGTCTTTCAGTTTCACCTCTTCGCCGCTGACGACCACTTGGCCTTCTGCGTTTGAGAGCGTGAAGCTGAACGTCATACGCGGGATATCAACTCGCTGTATGAGACGAACATCATTTCCAGCCCCTGCCCCAAAGCCAACAAACTGACTTGGCCACACTTGCCCAGCCAAGTCGACATTCGTTACGGTCATGGAGAGCACCTGCGATTCAGGCAACGCTTCTGCGAGTTTTACAATGTGCTTTTCTAGCTCTTCGAGTGTGCGCTCTCGAAAGCGTTTGCGTGACTCATTGGTGGGCCTAATATCACTGTAAGATTCTGGTTCTTCCCATGTGATGTTAACCTCTGCTGCTTGTGTGGGAGCTAAAACAGCAAGTAGTCCGACTGCGACGCAGCTCAAACAGGAAAAAGTACGTAGTTTATTCACTTTTGTGCTCCTAAAGTCAGTCTTTAAAACCGTAATTTAGCAAGCTTAACGAAATAGTTTAGTCATTAACGATCCGAGCGGACTCATGTGCTTGCAAAGACTAGTCTCGTTCTGCGACCTGCATAACTGGCGACTGTTTGATGATTAGGCAAAGTTGAGCGCGTTTAGTTCCCGCAAAATTAGGGTTGATGTCATCTTTTTCACAGTAGTCACTGTAAAACCGTTTAACGCTTGCTGTATCAGCGGTTATTTGCTGAATGTAACTTTGCTGATAAGGCTTGAGAGGGCTAAGTTGCTCGTCAATTTTTTCTCGTAGATTCGCCAACTCTTTACGCTCGGCAACGGTGGTAATAGAAATGAGCCAGTCAGATACTGTATTTTGGATATCTGCAAAAAGATACTGAACAAAAGGAGATCGCAAGACGATGACAAGAACAATGATCTCAGCGGCAATTATAAAGAACCTTAACATGACTTCTCAGCTAACTTCGATGAACGTTTACGACAAATAGCGCCGACTTTCTGTAAGATATTATCAACTTCTATTTTAATAAGCCCCACTGTACACGATACGCTCAGTCATTGACCATATCAATGTTGAAGATATTAGTGTGATAACCATTTAATTGTAAATACTGAGAACTATACTCAAGTATGCTATGCGACAAAAAACACGCAGTATCATAGTGTGTATTTACCAGTCCGCATAAAACACAGAGATATTGCACCCCACTAAATTAATTTTCTGAAGTTTCAGTATTGACTGAAACCTCAGAAAGATACACCATACGTCGTATTGTTGATCTATATTAAAGATGATGGTGTGAACGCAGTTATACTGCGCAGGCAGTTCGCTACATCATATAAGGTTAAGCTATGAATGAACAAATACCGGTAAAGACCGTTACGCCGGTAAAGGTACATAAACCCAAAGGGGGCACTGAAGGCAAACGCTACGACTCCCGTAGTCGCATCTATGTACGTGCAGTGCAAGGCCCGCTTGAGACGTTCAGACGATTCTTCGGACTCTTCTTTTTAGCCCTGTTCGCCGTTATTCCGTGGATTCAGTACAACGGTCATCAAGCGGTTCTGCTCGATATTGGTGAACAGCGGTTTACCATTTTCTCGCTTACTTTGTGGCCTCAAGATCTCACGCTTTTAGCTTACATATTCATTGTTTCTGCCTTCGCCCTTTTCTTTGTGACAACTTTCGCTGGACGAGTTTGGTGTGGTTTTATGTGCCCTCAAACAACGTGGGTTTATATCTACACGTGGTTTGAAGAAAAGTTTGAGGGGCCCCGTAACAAGCGCATTGCCCTTGATGCACGTAAAATGGACATGGATAAGTTTTTACGAAAAACCGCCAAGCATACCGCATGGGTATTGGTCGCGCTTTTAACAGCGTTGACCTTCGTGGGCTACTTTACTCCCATTGGTGCGCTTTTTATTGACTTCGCAACATTTAACACCAGCTTCTGGGCTGGTTTTTCCGTTATCTTTTTCGCAGTGTGTACATATGGAAACGCGGGGTACATGAGGGAAATTATGTGTACACATATTTGCCCTTACGCACGTTTTCAATCTGCTATGTTCGATAAAGACACCTTCACGGTTTCTTACAATGCGAAGCGAGGGGAGCGTCGCGGCCCTCGTCCACGTAAACTTAGTCACGAGCAGGTCCAGGAAAAAGGTTTGGGCGATTGTATTGACTGCAACTTGTGCGTCCAGGTGTGTCCAACCGGCATTGATATTCGCAATGGCCTACAATATGAGTGTATTAACTGTGGTGCATGCGTTGATGCCTGTAACGGCGTTATGGATAAAATGGGGTATCCTAAGGGGCTTATCAGTTTCACTTCTGAAGAAGAACTGGCGGGGGGGAAGACCCACATCATTCGTCCAAAATTGATGGGGTATCTCGTGGTACTTCTGGTTATGACAGGGCTGCTCGTTGCCAACATCTGGACGCGAAGCCCCACTGAGGTCGACATTATTCGGGACAGAAACTCGCTGTATCGTGAAACTAATGAAGGCCTTATAGAAAACGTATATACCATTAAGGTTTTGAATAAAACTCAGCGAACCCAAACCTATACGATTTCGGTAAAAGGGTTACCTGATTATGAATACATTGGCGAGCAGACGGTAACGGTTGTCGGAGGCGCGGTTTACAGCACGCCGATTTCAGTTGCAACAGACGCCTATAATCTGGAAGATACGGTTACCGATATTTTTATCAGTGTAACCACCACAATTGATGGAGAAACGGTTACGGTTGATGAACCAACGAAGTTCCTTTATCAATGACAGACTTTTCTTTCTCTGGGCTTAGTCCAGATACCATACTCGATGCCCTGGAAAGTCAGGGCATTTTTCTTCAAAGTGGCTTGTTAGCACTCAATAGTTATGAAAACCGCGTTTACCAATTCCTTGCAGAAGATGGCATGCGTTACGTCGCCAAATTCTATCGTCCCGGTCGCTGGAGCGATGCTCAAATTAATGAAGAGCATGAGTTTGCTCAAGAGCTCATAGAGAATGAAATCCCGTTAGCTGCACCTATCAAGCTAAACGGCCGTACGTTGCATCACCACAAGGTGGGTGAGACTGACTATCGCTTTGCATTATTTCCTTCCGTAGGTGGTAGACAGTTTGAAAACGACAACCTTGATCAGCTCGAGTGGATGGGACGTTTCATAGGTCGCATTCATCGTGTAGCCCATGCTAAGACATTCACTTCTCGCCCATCTATTGACATAGAGAGCTACCTTGACGAGCCAAGACAAGTGCTTGAGCAAAGTACCTTATTACCTGATCACTTAAAAACCGCATTTTTTGCCATTTTAAATCCTGTTATTTCCGCTACCAATGACGCCTATAAACCAACATCATCGATTCGTTTACACGGCGATTGTCATCCGGGAAATATTTTGTGGCGAGATGGGCCTACCTTTGTAGACCTTGATGATTGCCGTATGGGGCCAGCCGTGCAAGATTTGTGGATGATGCTAAGTGGCGACCGTCAACAGCAGCTCTTACAGCTCGATACCTTAGTTGAAGCCTACGAGGAATTTCATTCGTTCGATACCTCACAACTTGTGCTTATCGAGCCCCTTCGCGCCATGCGAATGGTCCATTACATGGCGTGGCTGTCAAGACGTTGGAAAGACCCAGCGTTTCCTCGCGCTTTCCCATGGTTTGCTGAAGACAAGTACTGGGAAGGTCAAATTCTTGCGTTAAAAGAACAAATGTCAGCCCTACAGGAACCCCCATTAAAGCTAGGCTATTAGAAAAAGATGAGACGTCTTCGTCTCATTTTTTTATTCATTGTCGTTCAATGGGCATTCTTACAACACCCCCACCGCTTAACTGCTCAATGAGGTTTTTTTACCACTCTCAATCATTAGTTACAAAACATTGATTAATACCAGTTAACAGACAGAAAGACGTGATAAATCATATTCGCTATCCCTTTGCAGTTTCTTTATAATCAGCGCCGCTTAGGTGCCCTTTCTCCCTCAGATTAACGACGGCGACAAGGGTTAAACGGGAAATCAGTGAAACGCTGATGCTGCCCCCGCAACGGTAAACTCAACGCAATGTCGTTTTCTTTTCATACGCCACTGTCTTTTAAAAACGCAAGCGCATTATTGCGCCAACACGCGCTAAATGATGGGAAGGCAAAAGAGCTGGCACTTTCAACGTGCCGGTGAGTGAGCCCGGATACCGGCCTGTGCTTCATGGTGTCGTTTACGTTTTTAATCTTAAAAGCAGTAGATAGAACACTTCCCTTAAACATGTGCTCGGGCGGAGTACATCAAAGATAATATAAAAACCATGCGTACATATTTTAATAAAGCAGCGATTAGTGCTGCTGTTCTCTCGTGCTTAAGCACGTCTGCTTTTACCCAAACCTTAGACCAAGATATTGAAACATTAACGGTTACAGGCACACGATTGCCCATATCGCTAACCAAGCTTCCTGGCTCCGTTTCAGTGCTTACCGAAAGTGATATTAAGGCGTCAGGCGCACTGCAGCTTACTGATCTTATCCGCGGTTTGCCGGGCGTCAGCTTAGCGCAGTCAGGCAGTCCGGGCGGCTTAACTGAGTTGCGGGTTCGTGGAAGCGAAACCAATCACCTGCTTATCCTAATTGATGGGGTTGTTTCTAATGATATAGGTCAAGGCAGTCTTGTTGACCTAGCCCACCTAACTAGCGCTAATGTGGTGCGCATTGAACTGCTTCGCGGCCCTCAAAGCGCACGTTGGGGCAGTGGTGCTATAGGTGGTGTGCTTAGTATTACAACTAAGTCTGGCCAGTTTAGTAAGAACGAGTCTCACGTCGATTTTACTGCGGCAACTGGAAACCAAGGTACTTTGCACGGCGGGATGAATGCCCGTTCGCAAAGTGAAAATGTAGGTGTGTCAGCGTACGCTAGCTACATCAAAACCGATGGCGACAACGTGTCTCGCGTTGGCAGTGAAGATGACGGCTACGATAATATGACGGCGGGTCTCAATCTCAATTACGCGGTTTCTTCTGAGCATACGTTAATAACAAACCTACGCTCGGTTTTTTACGAAAACGACTATGACGGCACTGATTTTGTCACTACAGGACTACCAACGGACACCGATAATGTCACCGATGGCTCTCAGCTTAGTGCGAAGTTACGCTGGGATTTTACCCCTCAAAATTCTTACTACCGTTCAACTTTAAGTGCACATTACCGAAAAGACGAAAACGACAATTCCGAGTCAGGCGCTGACGCAGGCGGTACAACGGGAGAGCGTATTGAGTTAAATTGGACAAGTTTTTACACCATTGAAAACTGGGATTTTGCTGGAGGTGTTGAGTACCTTCAACGACTGTTTAACCAGCGTGGTCCTATTAACTTTGGCGATCCCAATCAAAAGCAGCACGATAATACCTACAGCGTTTTTGCAGAGTCTAGCGGTCAATTAACGAAATCGTTAACTACCACGTTAAGCGCCAGATATGATAACAACAGCGAGTTTGATAATGCCGTTAGCTATCGCGCTGGATTAAACTGGCAGGTCAACAACTACTACGCTTTATTTACAAGCTATGGAAGAGCGGTAAAAACGCCTACCTTTACAGAACGCTTTGGCTTTTTTCCTGCCAGTTTTATTGGTAATCCAAACTTAGCGCCTGAAAAAAGTGAAGAATGGGAAGTGGGTGTTAAAGCAAACTGGAAAACGATAACTGGGCAGGTCAGTGCCTATCGCGCGGACTTAGAAGATGAGATCAACGGTTTCATTTTCGTTTCAGACCTCGGTGCATTCAGTGCTGATAATATAAATGGCGAAAGCATCCGTGAAGGTGTAGACGTAGAGGTAAACTGGAGCAGTGACTATGGTGACATTACTGCGGCCTACAGCTACTTAGACGCAGAACAAACTGACAATGGCATTACCACGACAGAGCTTCGCCGTGCACGCCATCAAGGTTCACTGACTTATGCGACAGACTTTGGCACTGAGAAGTTTAGCTTATATACGAAGCTTGCCTATACAGGCACACATTTCGATACCTTCTTCCCACCGTTTCCTGCTCCATCACAAACGCTAGCGCTCTCTGCCTATACGCTCGCGACTGTCAATCTTGGCTATCAGCTTGATGCCAAGTGGCGGGTTTCGCTGAAAGTCGATAATGTTTTTGATACCGACTATGAAGATATCGTGGGCTATGCAGGGCAAGAACGACGAGCGCTATTGTCTGTTAACTATACCATGCAGTAAACGCCATATTTACGCAAAGTACATAGGCTATATCGCAAGATATGGCCTTTTTATGGTCTATTCACTTTGCTCATAGCATGAACTGCTCAGAAATCTGGTTCATCTTTGATTCAGCCTAATTCTCATAGACTTAGTATGGGTAACCACAGCTTATCGCCTTGAATCTGGACTCAGTGTAATCTCATCACTTTGACACTGACGGGGTTTTGAATCCCGTTTTTTGGTGAGCTTATCGCGTATAGCGGTTTGAAGAACAACAGAGCCTAGTTAAGCGAACAATGCTGTGATAATCTCAACACCGAATAACCGTTTTAAACATAGGATCATATTCCATGAAAAAGTTTGCAGTAATGTTTGTCATGGCAATGCTTTTGCCATTAACGGCCTGTGCCCAAGAGCCAGCGTCCAAATGGAAAGAAGGGACGCACTATAAAGTACTTGATAAAGAAGCTACAGAGAAACCAGTCATTACTGAGTACTTCTCTTTTTGGTGCCCGCACTGCTTCCAGTTTGAACCTATCGTTGCGCAAATCAAAGAAAAGAAAAGCGACGGCACTAAGTTTAATAAAGTTCACGTAAACTTCATGCGTTTTACCGGACCAGAAGTTCAAGACGATGCCACTAAGGCCATGCTTATCGCTCGTGCGATGAAGCAAGAAGATGCAATGAACGGTGCTATTTTTAACTATATCCACAAGCAGCGCGCATCAATAACCAGTCTGAAAGACCTTCGCAACATCTTCGTTGTAAACGGTGTAGACGGTGAAGAGTTTGATAAAATGGCCAATAGCTTTGGCGTAAACAGCATGCTGCGCAAGAACCAACAGCAAATTGATGAGTACCGTGAACACCTAACGGGTGTGCCAAGCTTCATCATCAATGGTAAATATCAGCCAACATTTACTGCCGATATGTCATTTGACGACATTGCTGATTTAATCGTGTGGTTGTCTGAACAGAAGTAATAGCCTCTAGACAGTGGTTTTTACGTTATACTTTACATTATAAAATGGGCGCTCAGGCGCCCATTTTCACGCCTAGGAGCCCCCGAATGTATGCAGTAAGCGACCTTGCTGATTTCATCTGTGAACTTGACCAATTAAAAGCGGTAAAGCGCCAGATCACCCTTCCCTGCGATAATTATCGTCAAGAAAACTCTGCTGAGCACAGCTGGCACGTTGCATTGATGGCAAATCTGTTGAGTGAATATGCGGTCAAACCTATTGATGTTGCTCGGGTCATTCGCATGATCCTGATTCACGATATTGTAGAAATCGACGCTGGCGATATGTTTGCTTTCAATCACCAAGCCGACCACAACGTACAAGCAGAGAAAGAGCTTGCTGCCGCCAAGCGGATTTTTGCTTTGCTACCTACTCCACTCGGAAATGAAATGCTCGAGTTGTGGCTTGAGTTTGAAGCAGCGGAAAGTGCAGATGCGGAATTTGCCAAAGCCATGGACCGAGTGCTCCCTGTTTTCCAAAACATGAAAGACAATGGGGGAAGCTGGAAACGCCATTCAATCGCGAGAGAGAAAATTGAAAAGCGTAATGCCCATTTGAAATCTTGCGCACCAGCCCTATGGGACTACGTTATGCTGCAGCTAGATATAGCCGTTGAAAAAGGTTGGCTAAGTCAATAACGACTAAGCCAACCTAAATTTGGTGTAGCTATTGCGCTACGCGGTATCTAAAAATAGATTCCCCCTGCGATTAAAAGCGGGTACCAACCCACATCCAAAAGCGGTTAGCATCTACTTTTATATCGCCCGCGTCATAAGTACCGTACTTGATACCGAAATTATACTTTCCAGCGAATTTCTTAGTATATTGAACGTTAATTTCGCTACCTAAATCGTCAACACCATTGCTGCTGTCGTCAGCCGTAAAGTCATGGTAGGCCAATAACCATTTACCACCGGCTAACGCACCAGACAGTGAAAACTTGAGGTCCTTTAAGCCCTGCGCTGGCGTACCCAAAAACTGATCGGTCCAACCGTTGAATTTGTGTAGAGTAGCAAGGGGCGTTGCAAATCCGTACATGCCATCGTCTGAGCCTAAAATTTCGTAATCCACTTTAGCCGTTACGCCAGAGAATGTGGCAGCTAAATATGCATTAAGATAAGACGCATCAAAGTCGGTGGCAGTTGCTCCCGCACCAGCTTCGCTCGATTGAGTCGCAAATTCACCACCGTAAGCCCAACTAACGCTATCGCCTTTCATTTTACCATCGTAGCTTACACCATAAGTATCTAGTGCGTTGTCAGTATCGTTATCAACTTCTAACAAATAAGCATAGGCCACAAATTTACCTATCTTAGATGTATAGGTTGCGTGAAGGATGTGGTCTTTTGAATCAAGATCAGCGGCCTCTGCGAAGATACGGTTGCGCTTGTACAAATAGCTGTAGAAAAGCGCTAGATTGTCCGTTGCGGCATATTTAGCACTTACGGCGTCGAAGGTCTGACGGTCTTGTCTCCAGCCAACGTGGCCAACAAATCTGTGATCATCTAGCGTAATCACCTGGCGACCTACTTTGGCAGTGAACCTATCGGTTTTATATTGAATAAAAGCTTGGTCAACTTCGGTGGTTTCAGGGTCCGCGATCACGGAATATTCACCTACATTAAAGCCTGTAGGCCCAACGGTAAATTCATCCTGCCCGAGTACAATGCGGCTATCTTCAACCTCGGCGGTAAATGAGAACCCATTTACACTACCCGAGCTAAACCCTAAACGCGTACGTAGGGTCAGTGCGCTTGCATCTTTTAATGCATTGTCTTGCTCTACCGACTCATAGCGCAAATTCAGGTCAGCCCATGCTTTTGAGTCGCTCAGGGCGGCGTGAATGTCAGCCGCCATTGCGTTGCCGCCTAACACTGTCATAACAGATGCCGCCAGCATGTTAATGCTTAGTTTTTGTAACGTGTTCATGTGTATTCCCTATCGATTTTGATTTTTAATTAGTCAACACTTACCCAGCCAGCATTAAAATGCCGGTTGAAAAGTAAAGTTATGGGCTGTGGGCGGTGAAGCTACCGCCCTTCTCAGATGCCGATAGTGTTAGGCAGCATCTGATTTCTTAGCGTCTTTTTTTTCAGATGACACCCCGCTGGATTTTGAAGACGCGCTATTAGCGCGAGAAGTAACGGTTTCAACCTTCTTCTGCTTGTCGTATAAGAAAGTTAATACCTCATGTCGGTAGTGGTTGTAGTGTTTATTGTCCGCAAGTGCCAATCTGTCTCGCGGGCGAGGTAATTCAATATCTAAAATTTCGCCAATGGTGGCTGCAGGGCCATTGTTCATCATAACAATGCGATCAGATAGCAAGACAGCCTCATCCACGTCGTGGGTAATCATTATGACGGTGTTACCTAAATCAGCGTGAATTTCCATTAGCGAGTCTTGAAGGTGAGCACGCGTCAATGCGTCTAGCGCACCGAACGGTTCATCCATCAATAACACTTTAGGCTCCATAGCCAGCGCACGGGCAATGCCCACTCGCTGTTTCATCCCCCCAGAGATCTCACTGGGCAGTTTGTCGAGGGCGTGGGTCATGTGTACAAGTTCTAAGTTATGCATGATCCAATCGCGCATTTCACTTTTGCTCTTGCCCCGCATGGTCGATTTAACGGCCAGCTCAACATTTTTATAAACAGTAAGCCAAGGCAGTAATGAGTGATTTTGAAATACTACGGCGCGCTCAGGCCCCGGTTGCTTTACTTCAGCACCGTCTAAGATTACGCCACCAGAAGTAGCCTGATGCAAACCCGCGATAATATTTAATACCGTCGATTTGCCGCAGCCCGAATGGCCAATCAGCGACACAAATTCACCTTTACTGATTTTAAGATTCACATCTTGAAGCGCAGTAAATGGCCCCTTCGGTGTTGGGAAGTCGATACCTACCTGCTCTAACTCTAAGTGTTTAGTGTGCATAAATTTCTCCTCAAACTTAGCGTAATACGCTCGACTTATCCCAGCTTACCGCGCGCTGAATCGATAACATTAAACGGTCCAAAACAAAACCAATTGCCCCAATAGTAAGCACTGCAACCATGATTCTGGCTAACGACTCTGAACTGCCGTTTTGAAACTCATCCCACACAAACTTTCCTAACCCTGGGTTTTGAGCAAGCATTTCGGCAGCGATAAGTACCATCCAGCCAATGCCAAGCGACAATCGAAGACCAGTAAAAATCATAGGAATGGAAGACGGCAGTACTATCTTTGTTAGGTGTGCAAAAGGAGTAAGGCGCAACACTTTACTCACGTTAATAAGATCTTTGTCTATATTTGAAACACCTACTGCGGTATTGATAAGCGTTGGCCACAAGCAGCAAAGTGACACGGTGAAGGCAGAAGTGATGAAAGACTTTGAAAAGGCTGGGTCCTCGCTGACATAAAGCGCGCTGACTACCATAGTAACTAGCGGCAACCATGCTAACGGCGAAACGGGTTTAAACAATTGAATAAGCGGGTTTATCGCTGTGTATGCCGATTTGCTTAACCCACATACAATACCTACAGGGACCGCCACTACCGATGCGATAAAAAAGCCAACCATAACGGTGTAAAGGCTTGTCCAAATTTGATCAAAGAACGTGGGTGCACCGGTAAACTCTCTGATCTTTGGCTGATACGTTGGGTCCTGTGCCGCACGCGCGGCATTTCTCTCTTCCTGACGCTGGTAGAACGCATCTGCCTTTTCACGTTGAGCATTGTGCTCGTCAATCAAGACACCGGCTTGCTCAAAAACTTGTGCAGGCCCCGGAAATTGCCCTAACGACGTGTCGATACTTTTTGCAACGCCATTCCAAATGGCTAAAAACATCAGCAAGCCGATTACAGGCAGCAACAACGCAGGCATGGATTGATATAAACGACTCAACACAGAGCTGGCGTTTGACGGCGATGATGGAAGGCGAAGAATGGTTGTCATCTTGCTCATTGCTTGCTCCTGACACTTGATATGCATTAACGCATTGTGAGTACCCCGCCTTCATCAAAAACGACGGGGCGATTCTACGAGACACTTACAGTACAGTGTCGCCCTTAAGACCAATGTCAAATTGCTCTAAATAAGCGTTAGGTTTACTTCCATCAAACGTCACGCCATCAATAAATTCACTTTGAGCTGGCTTAAAACCTGTCTCCGTTCCAAACTCAGGGAAATCGGATGCTTGAGCTTTGCCTTCGGCGATAAGTGCTTTAGCAGCTTGAGCATAGACTTCTGGTTTGTAGACTTTTTTCGCGGTTTCTTTGTACCAGTCATCAGACTTTGCTTCTGAAATTTGGCCCCAGCGACGCATTTGAGTGAGATACCAAATCGCATCACTGTAGTAGGGGTACGTGGCGTTGTAGCGGAAGAATACGTTGAAATCAGGGACTTCACGCTTGTCGCCCTTTTCATATTCAAAAGTGCCGGTCATGCTATTAGCCAGTACGTCTTCATCCGCACCGACATAGTTGCTTTTAGCAAGTATTTTTACCGCTTCAGGACGGTTAGCGTTGTTGTTTTCGTCCAGCCACATTGCTGCACGAATTAATGCTTTAACGACACGGATGTGGGTATTAGGGTATTTTTCAGCCCAGCCTTGGCTTACGCCAAATACTTTTTCAGGGTTATTTTTCCAGATTTCGTAATCGGTGATCACCGGGACGCCTATACCTTTAAATACCGCCTGTTGGTTCCATGGCTCGCCGACACAGTAACCATAGATAGTCCCTGCCTCCATCGTCGCTGGCATTTGCGGAGGCGGTGTGACCGACAATAGCGCTTGCGCATCGATTTGACCCGCAGTATCACCTTTATGCGGTGCGTAGTAGCCCGGATGAATGCCACCTGCTGCTAGCCAATAGCGTAACTCATAGTTATGCGTAGACACGGGAAATACCATACCCATATTGAAAGATTTCCCAGCACTGCGGTATTCGTCAATCACAGGTTTTAAATAGTCAGCTTTAATTGGATGTACGGGCTTTCCGTTTTCCTGAGGTATATGGGCCTTCATTTTCTCCCAAATTTCGTTTGATACGGTAATACCGTTACCGTTAAGGTCCATACTAAAAGCAGTCACAATATGGGATTCTGTACCAAAGCCGATAGTCGCCCCCAATGGCTGACCTGCTAACATGTGAGCGCCATCCAGTTGACCGTCAATCACGCGGTCAAGCAACACTTTCCAATTAGCTTGCGCTTCCAACGTAACGTATAGCCCTTCATCTTCAAAAAAGCCTTTTTCATACGCCACCGCAAGCGGCGCCATATCCGTCAGCTTAATAAACCCAAACTTCAGTTCCTCTTTCTCAGGCCAACCTAGCGCGGTCGTTTGTGCAGAAACAGAAGTTGAAAACGTAGCTACAGAAACGACAAGTGCAGCACAAACGCTCGCACTCGCTGTTCTTAAGCGTTTAAATAATGATGTTGTCTTTAACTCAGTCATACGTGTTCCTCGTAGCCAAAAAAAAACCCACCAGCTATCGACACTTCACTGTCTAGCATGGTGGGCTTCGTTGCCGTGTTAGTAACATCGGAGTCATTACTAACGCATCAAGTTGTTGTCGGTAAGTCAGGAATTCCCGCTCACACACCTCATCTTAAAGGGAGGTTAATATAAAGCTTTAGCTTAAAAAACCATCTTTTATTATTGTTATAATCATTTGCCATAAATGCCGGAGAAGATGGAGCTTCCTTACTGCTCTCCACTGATTCCTAATAATTTTTCTTATTCACACTATGGTTAATGTTGTGCTTTACACGGTGCCACAGCACGCGTGTCGCACTTGCTGCCTAATATGGCAACTTTGCTGTTGCACGTTTTATTTAGCAGTCAACGTGCCAAAAATTCAAGACATTGATAAATATAGAAAAAGCAACAGATTCACAGGTTGCACAAAGAAACTGATTTATATTTTGATGCACCAAAACGGTGGCGTTGTTCAACCATGGTGCGAATAGGCAATACCAATCCGTATAGATAATTGCCCACTCAGAAGGCGCTGGCAAGTTTCCTAGCGAAGCGTGGGAATGCAGGAATGGCAGCTCCCCTTCAAGTTCCCAGAATGGAGCTAGGAAGCATGCCAGACCTTCCCGAAGGGCGAGTTCAACATGCGCTTTATTCTATAAGCGCTTAGTGAACTGGCCGATGGCATTAACGACCTCGTTTGCGCCGCTTTGAATCTCTCCCATGGCATGCCCAGATTGTGTTGAATACTCTAATGCTTCACGCGCTTTGTCTTGTCCAGCTTCAATTAGCTGAACGGCGTTTTCTGTGAGTTTTCTATTTTCCATCACTACGTTGACTATTTCTTCCGTTGCACTGCTTGTCCGTGAAGCCAACTGCCTTACTTCATCGGCGACGACAGCGAAACCTCGGCCCTGGTCGCCCGCGCGAGCAGCTTCAATAGCGGCATTTAGGGCAAGAAGATTGGTTTGATCTGCAATTCCACTGATACTCTTGACCAAATCAGCGACTTTTTGAGACTGCTCATCAAGATCTTTAATTCCCTCGCTTGCGTTCCCCATTTGCGTTGTGAGCTCATTCATTGCTTTCACAGTAGCATTAAGTACTTCGCTCCCTTTATGAGCTTGTTCACCGGTATTTTGCGATATGGTGTAAGCCACGTTAGCCGCTTCAGAAATAGCAAATTCTCTTTCCATTTGTTCCGTAATTACAGTGGCAAATTTCACCACTTTGTATAGGTCGCCGTCTTCATTGCGAATGGGGTTATAGGAAGCCTCAAGCCACACATCGTTACCCCGACTATCTATTCGCTTAAAACGACCTGACTCTAGCTTACCTTGTGATAAGTCGCGCCAAAATTGTTTATATTGGTCTGAGTTTGCTTCCTCTTGCGTACAAAAAATGCGGTGGTGTTGACCTACAATTTGATCGTGTGAATATCCCATTCCTTTAAGAAAGTTTTCGTTGGCCTTTATAATAGTGCCGTCGAGTTTAAACTCGATAACGGCTGATGAGCGATGGAGCGCAGCTATCATGTCCCTTTGCTCTTTACTCTCGGTGATGTTTCGCGTCTGCTCTGCCATATAAAACGCTATGTAACTCACGTTTCCAAACGCATCGTCAACGGGTTGTAAAATTCCCCTCACCCACATTACTTCGCCTTTCGCGTTTAAAAAATTCATGGCGCCATGCCAATGACGATGGGTTTTTATCGCTCCTAGCATGTTCTGTACATCGCCTTTGTTTTTTGATGTCGCCGGCATTAGGTCACCTAATGTTTTTCCTTCGATATCAACGGCACGATACCCCATTGCTTGCTCGCACAAATCGTTTAAACCACGAATTCGACCACTTGAATCTAGCTCAATGAAGAGCATTTCTTCCCGCAATTCTTCTTGAACCGTTTTATAGGCTGACAACTCTTTCTGTAATCTTTGATTTTCTGCAACTAATTCTTTGTTCTTAAAAAACATTCTGCGCTCCTGAGACGCCAAACGTTAGCCATGTCCCATTAATGTGTGGAACACGATGTTTATTTGAGAAGGAATGAGTAAAAGATAGCAGAGGTTTTAGAAAAAATTAATTAAACAAAAGATATGCTTTGCAAGATTCACCCACGTACGTTGAGTCAGCCAATACGTTTACGCAAAGGGCTTGCGCGTAACATCACGCAGAGACCAGAGCTGCCTTGCTTGGCGCAATGCATCGGCAACATCACAGCGTTGTAAGAGTACCAAGTAGCTGGCGAGCGTACTTAGGATTGCTTGTTCACCGTAAAGGCTATTTGTCCTACCGGCCCACACATCGAGCATGTCACTCACGTTCATGTCCTTATCTTTAAGGGCCCACTTATCGGCAACCACCGGCATTATCATTGTTTTTGTCTCGCCATTTCGGGTAATGAAAAGCTCAGTTTCTCGTTCACCATTTACTTCAGGGTCGCCACCATCCCCCCGAAAGCAGAGCGCGTCTATCGAAGGATAATTTTCGTTAACCCGACAGTGTTTATGGTCAAGGTGCATATGATAAACACCCTGCACACCGTATTGCGCTGCAGTAGGGTTCAGCAACCTTGCGAGAGTATTTGCGCATGAACGTAAGCCGAAGACCTCGCGAAGTTTAATGATCGTATCAAGAGCAGGCAGTAAATAAGATAAATCAAGGTAGGTAACGCCCTTTTCTGCCAACTGCAGTTTTGCGTCAGCAATGCTGTCCACCTCAGCAAGACCCAACGTGGGTAGCGCTATACTTGCATAAAGGCGCCCCGAACCCGGTTCATGAGCACCGTGGAGCATAACGGAATAGCCGTTTTTGGCCAGTACCGCTACCGCGAGTAAATACCAAGGCAATTGACGGCGTTTGCCTGCATAACAGCCAATATCTAACGTGGGGGTAAGTGTTTTTACCTCTGGCTCTATCAACTCTCTGCATGCATCGACAAAGCCAATAACTTCTTCTGGCGTTTCTTCACGGGTACGCAGTAACATGAGAAAAGCCCCCCGTTGATCACCTGTCACTTCGTTAGCCAATACCATTTTCATAGCGTGATAAGCTTCATCACGGGTTAGGCTACGCCCGCCTTTTTGGCCCTTGCCGATAATTTTAATGTAGTCGCTAAATGGTTGCTGCATGCTCGAATGAATGTAGTAGAAGAGTGTTAACCTGTTGACGAGACTCTACCACCTTTCCAAATATAAGTAACGTGGGCCCCGTTAAATTTGCAGCCTTAACTTTGCGATGAATATCCTCTAGCACACCAGTAATGACGCGCTGTTGCGAAGACGTGGCGTTTTCGATAGCCGCTACCGGCCACGTGCCTGGCACCTTGTGCTGTAACAAACCTTTGCAGAGCCCTTCAAGCCGGCTTAGCCCCATGTAGACCACCATGGTTTGATTTAAAACATTTTCCGCCATCGATGCCATTTCAGGCCATAGCTCTGCGTCTTTAAAATGTGCGGTCATAAAACTCACTGACTGAGCACAGCGTCTGTCAGTTAAAGGAATTCCTGTATAGGCGGAAACACCTGACGCAGCAGTAATACCGGGCACAATGGCAAAAGGAATGTCGGCTTTTGTTAGCGCATCAGTTTCTTCACAAGTTCTTGCAAATAGGGCCGGATCGCCACCTTTTAACCGCACAACCGTATGACCTTTGCTCGCCAACTCAACCACCCGCCTGCAAATTTCATCTTGGGTAAAGCTATGCTTTTTACAGCGTTTTCCTACGTATTCTTTGACCACTTTAGAGGGAATAAGCGCAAGAATATCTTCACTGACTAACGCATCGAAAAGCACCACATCGGCTTGTTGCAGCAGACGAAGTGCTTTTAAGGTGAGTAACTCAGCATCGCCTGGACCAGCACCGACGATGAACACCTGTCCTTGTTTATGATATTCGCTTTGTCTTTTTTCTGACTTCAACCACTTGTCTAGGTATGAATGCTTTGCCGAAGTTTTAGAATTAGCGGGATGCTGGCGTGTTGTCGTGTTGGAAATAGCATCGCGAGTTAACAGATTAAGAGAAGGTGTGCGCTGTTTGAATAAGGTGCGCAAAAACGGTAACGACCAACTAGATGCAATTGACATAATTTAACGCTCCTAAACAGATTGGGTTTCTATGACTAAATACTTGTCTATAAACTGAGACAAGGCGGGCTTACACGAGCCGCAGTTGGTACCGCATTTTAACTGCTCACCTAGGCTGGCGACCGTCGAACAACCTGCGATGATGGCATCTGTAATCGTTTTTTCACGCACTTCGAAGCAGCTGCAAACGACATCACCATTTAAAAATATGTCATCGACTTGGCCTCGTAATAAGTTGCGCTGAGTATCAAGTGAAATGGGCGTATTTAAGAGGCTAGCAAGCCAAGAGTTAGGCACTGACCACGTGTTCTCTGTGCAGGCGGCAGCCTGTGCTATTTTCGCTTTTTCTGGCTCATCGCCCAGAAACGCAGCGAAGCAGAGTATGTCATCCACAAGAGCGAGGCATACCGAGTATGTATGGTGATGAAACTGCACTAACACCGCATTTTGCGGCAGCAGTGGTATCAAACTCTGTGTAAAATCTCGACGGCCTCTGTTCGAAGCAACATTCAATACTGATAGTGCGGCATTCGACCGACTTACATCTGCAGAGGCGTCTGTGCGCTCAAGCGGAATTTTATTCCAGTAATCACACACATGCTTTAGCGCGCCGTCATCAAAGGGGCAGATCTCAGAACTGTCTGTCGATTGTAAAACCGATGAAATAAAGAGCTTGCCATACGTAGCGAAATGAACCGGCGCGATGGCCACCGCAGCGTGTTTTAGCTCAGGCTGACCGGAAATAGGGTCTACTGCGCTGGCGTAAAGTGCGCCTAGCTTGCTATGAGACCCCCATTGCGCCGACCAATGGATGGGAATGAACACTTCCCCTTTGCGCATATCTGTATCCGTTCTAACCGGGTAGATAACAGGGGCGTCTTTACATACCGCACTTGAAAGAGAAACAAGATCTCCACTTTCAACCCCTAATTTAGCAGTGTCGCTCGGGTTGATATGCACGTATGCGCTTGGCATATGAGCCAGTAACTTTGCCGCTTTACCCGTGCGCGTCATGGTATGCCACTGGTCTCGCGCTCGACCGCTGTTCGCAACGAAAGGATAAGCGTCTGATGTAATCTGCAATGGCGCTTTGTAAGTTACCGGGATAAGTTTAGCTTTGCCGCTGGGCGTCGAAAATTGCTTGTCTGCAAAGGGGCGTTTGCTGATAAGCTTGGGCATTAAGTCACCATTGGGCGTGGGTGTATTCACACCATTATTTACGTTTTGAAAAGGCCACTGCAATGGCGATAGCCCATTGTACTGAGCTTCACTTAACGCTTGTAATGCTGACAGATCTAATTGTCGTTTCCCGTTATTTTGATAGCCAGTTAGCCCTGCATACTCACTGAATATTTGCGACGGGTGGGTATAGCTAAATGCCTCGCTAAAGCCCATTTTGGCAGCCACTTCACACAGTATTTGCCAATCGTGTTTTGCATTCCCTGGCGGTGGCAGAATGCCACGCTGACGTGAAATACGGCGCTCTGAGTTTGTCACCGTGCCGTCTTTTTCAGACCAACCCGTGGCAGGTAGAGCAATGTGGGCGTAGTTAAGCGTATCGTTAGATTCAACAATATCAGACACCACCACCATGTCACATTTAGAAAGTGCGCGTTCAACTTGACCGCGATTTGGCATACTGACAACGGGGTTCGTCCCCATTATCCAAACGAATTTTACCTTTCCACTCTCAATTGCATTAAACAAATCAACAGCTTTAAGCCCCTGCCCTTTGGGCATAACAGGGGCATTCCAATAGGTTTTAACAGCGCTGATATGCTCAGGGTTTTCAAGGTCCATATGAGCCGCGAGCATATTTGCTAAGCCGCCTACTTCACGGCCACCCATAGCATTGGGCTGGCCTGTGATTGAAAATGGGCCACAACCGTCTTTGGCAATAAGGTCCATGGCTAAATGACAGTTGATAATGGCTTGGGCTTTGTCCACACCAGCAGAAGACTGGTTCACGCCCATAGAATAAAAAGTCAATGCGCGAGAGGCTTCGCAGAAGGCATCAAAGAAGGCCTTAATGCTGCTTATGTCCAGGTCGCATACTTTAGCAACGTCATCTAATGTTAGGGCATTTGCACTATTGAGCGTTTCATCAAGTCCCTCGGCATAGGTCTCAACGGCAGATCTGTCTATTCGCCCCCTTGCGTTTGCGTAGCTGAGTAAACCATTAAATAGTGCCACATCGCTACCTGGCTTTAGAGGCAGATGGAAATCAGCAATGGTACAGGTTTCGGTTTTACGCGGGTCGACTACGATGACCTTCATGTTCGGGTTCTTCAGTTTTGCTCGCTGAATGCGTTGAAAAAGCACTGGGTGTGCCCACGCCGTATTGCTGCCAGTGATCACCAGTAAGTCTGTACATTCCAGATCAGTATAATCGCAAGGCACCACGTCTTCGCCGAACGCGCGCTTGTACGCGGCAACGGCTGATGACATACACAGGCGTGAATTGGTATCGATATTGGCACTGCCGATGTAACCTTTCATCAGCTTATTGGCAATGTAGTAGTCTTCGGTGAGAAGCTGGCCTGATACATAAAAAGCAACGGCATCCGCGCCATACTCCGCAATGGTAGAGGTGATCTTTTCCGCAATCTTATCTGTGGCCGTGTCCCAGTCCACCGATTGACCTGCCATGGTTGGGTGAAGCAAACGTCCATTTATGTCGTTCGTTTCAAGCAGGTTTGTTCCTTTAACACACAATCTTCCATAGTTGGCGGGATGCTCTGGCGTGCCTTTCACAGTGTCCAGGGTTACGGCACGCTTACTTACGTTGCAACTGATATCTACACCACACCCTACGCCGCAATATGGGCATGTTGTTTGTCTTAATTGCTCAGACATTATGTCGGGTTGTCGTGTAGCCATATTCATTTTATTACCTTTTTCGATTTCGCAGCCTGTGAAGTGTTTTTGCCCAATGGCTTAGTCCGTTACAGACTTTCAAGTAAGCGCAACGCTCTCAGGCGCCAACAAAAACATTGCTGCCCTCTAGTTTCACCGGGTATGTCGTCACTGACACATCATCGTGTTCTTTACATAGCCCGGTTTCTAAAAAGTAATGCTCTTTGTACAAAGGCGATGCGACGACAGGCGCACCGCCTATCGACCCCAAAAGCCCACGATACAGCACATTTGCCTTGCCGATGGGGTCATAGTTGCTAATGGCGAAAATCTGGGTTTCGCCGTTTATCTTTAAACTGAAAATTGCCACTTGCTGTGACTCAACAAGGGCGCAAACCCCGCTGTTTGTCACCAAGTCGCTCGTCTTACAAACGTAGTGCCACTGCACTGCCTGCTCTGGCGTTAATCTGTTTTGTACAGCTGTCATAATGTATTTCTCCTGACACGATTGATATAGCCGCTAGCTACACCACAGAGACGGGAATAAACTGCTCTTTCCCTGCTACTTTTTCAGCTTCAGTAGCTGGACGAACCTGACCTCGCTCTGAAACGAACTGAATATTGGTGTCGCTAGCATTGCTATTTACAAATTGACGGAAACGCTTGCGTGACTCTGGGTTTTCAATGGTGGTCTTCCATTCGCACTGATACGCTTCAACCACGGTATCCATTTGTGCTTCTAGTTCAGCATTAATGCCAAGCGCATCGTTAATGACCACATCTTGCAGATAAGCTAAGCCACCTTCCAAGTTGTCCATCCACACCGAGGTTCGCTGCAGGCGGTCAGCCGTTTTCACGTAGAACATCAGCACGCGGTCGATGTATTTAATGAGGGTTTTGGTGTCTAGGTCCGTGGCAAACAGGTCCGCATGTCGTGGCTTCATGCCGCCGTTTCCGCAAACATACAGATTCCAACCTTGCTCGGTAGCAATAACACCAATGTCTTTGCTTTGGGCCTCTGCACACTCGCGGGTGCAGCCTGACACGGCAAATTTTATTTTGTGCGGCGCTCGTAAGCCTTTGTAACGATTCTCTAAGTCAATGGCCGTGCCCACAGAGTCCTGTACCCCATAGCGGCACCAGGTGCTTCCCACACACGATTTCACTGTGCGCAGTGCCTTCGCGTAGGCATGACCGGTTTCAAACCCGCCAGCAACGAGTTTTTCCCAGATATCGGGTAAGTGCTCTACGCGCGCGCCAAATAAATCAATGCGCTGACCGCCAGTGATTTTGGTGTACAGGTTGTATTCTTTTGCGACTTCGCCAAGAAGAATCAATTTATCTGGCGTAATTTCTCCCCCCGGCACGCGCGGTACCACAGAGTAGGTCCCGTCTTTTTGCATGTTACCAAGGTAAATATCGTTGGTGTCTTGCAGCGGTAAGTGCGACGCTTTCAGAATATAGTCGTTATACACCGAGGCTAAAATTGAGCCGACTGCGGGCTTACAAATTTCACAACCTAAACCTTCACCATGCTGCGCTAGCAGGTCATCAAACGTGCGAATGCCGTTTACCTTAACGATGTGAAAAAGTTCTTGTCGGGTATAGTTAAAATGCTCACAAATAGCTTTTGATACTGCCACACCGCGTTTTTCAAGCTCGTTATCCACCACATTTTTTAGCAGGGCGGCACATCCACCGCATCCCGTGCTGGCTTTCGTTGCACCTTTTACATCGGCTACGCTGCAGCATCCGCCTTCAATGGCTGTAACAATGTCGCCTTTTGTTACGTTTAGGCACGAACAAATAGACGCGGTATTTGGCAGTGCATCGGCACCAAGGGCCGGTGCTGCATCTGAAGATGGAAGAATGAGGCTCTCTGGATGTTCAGGTAATTCAATATTATTAAGCGCATACTGTAAAAGCGTATCGTAGTCGCTAGTATCGCCAACGAGTACAGCACCAAGCACATACTTTTGCTCGCTATCTACCACCAGCTTTTTGTACACGCCTTCTGGCTGATTTAAATAGGTGTAGCTAAGCGCACCGTCTGTACGTTCATGGGCATCACCAATTGAGCCCACCTCCACGCCCATTAGTTTAAGCTTGGTACTCATATCTGCGCCAGTGAATTTTGCATCACCACCGGTTATATGGCTTACGGCAGCGCGGGCCATGGTGTAGCCAGGTGCGACAAGGCCAAAAATTTTGTTGTCCCACAGTGCACATTCGCCCACGGCGTATATGTTCGGGTCAGACGTCACGCAGTGGTTATCAATAACGATACCGCCGCGTTCACCCAGTGTTAGCGCTGACTTTTTGCCGAGCTGATCTGACGGGCGAATACCGGCAGAGAATAAAATCATGTCGGTTTCAAGCTCACTACCATCAGCAAACACCATTTTATAGCGGCAGGTATCACCGGCCTCGATAGCTTGGGTTGCCTTTTGGGTATGTACCTTAACGCCTAATGCTTCGATTTTGTCTTTAAGTACAGTGCCTCCTGCTTGGTCTAGCTGCACTGCCATAAGCTGCGGCGCAAACTCAACCACGTGGGTGTCGAGACCGGCTTGTTTTAAAGCATTTGCTGCTTCTAAGCCCAAAAGACCGCCACCGACGACCACACCTACTTTGCTCACCGCTGCTGATGCTTCAATAGCGAGCAGATCGTCAATGGTGCGATACACTAAGCAGTGCTCTTGCTCGTTCCCAGGAATAGGCGGCACAAAAGGATAAGAACCGGTGGCTAGCACAAGTTTATCGTAGCTAAACACCTGCCCTTCTGAAGTCGTGACTTTATTATTGTCACGGTCTATATCGGTAACCAAGGCGTTGGTGAATACGTGTACGCCCCACTCTGCGTACTGAGCGGGTGTAGTGAGCGCTAAGTCATCTGCACTCGCACCGCTAAAAAAAGATGACAGATAAACGCGGTCGTACGCAAGACGAGACTCACCGCATAAGACGGTTATTTCTACATTGGCGTCGCTTTGGTGGAGCTGTTCAACAAAATGATGGCCCACCATGCCGTTGCCTACGACGACAATTTGCGTTTTTGAGTCCAATGAAGTCATGGTATTCCTCTTTTTTCGGGACAAAAAAAAGCCCGCGTCAACTTTCGTTGATGCGGGCTTCGTTGCCTATTTTGCCAATGGTTTAGGTTGGCTAACACATTTTTACGGAGTGTTATAAATCACACTATTTTCAGCGATTGACACAAATCACCAAAACACACTTTACGCTTATGACTATCCAAGTTAAGTGCCAAAAACGTAACCCTATGTTTTTATTTAACTTACTGCAAAACAGGGTTAACTCAAATACGCCGTATGCACCAAACAAACGCATGACTGTGTTTACTTGGTGCATCGTAGGGGCAATTATCTATGCGGACTGGTATTAGATGTTTTAAGCCAGTTTATCCGTCGCTACGCGGTAGCGAGGGTCTTCAACCACGTTAATTTCAACAAATTTGTCAGCCTTACGAAGCAGTGAGCGACACTCATCACTGATATGACGAATGTGTAGCTTTTTACCCTGCTCTTCGTATTTGTCAGCAAGGGTATCTAACGCATCGATGCCTGATGAATCCCAAATGCGAGAGTCTTTAAAGTCGATCACCACGTCTTCTGGGTCGTTAGCAATATCAAATAAGTCTTTGAAATGAGATACCGAGCCAAAAAACAGTGGGCCGTCTAGCTCATAAACTTTCCAGCCATCGTTATCGATGTGTGACCTAGCTTCGATATGACGGGCGTGTTTCCATGCAAATACAAGGGCTGAAACAATAACACCGACAACCACCGCAATAGCCAGGTCGGCAATAACCGTCACGCCGGTTACCAGGAAAAGCACAAAGGCATCTTCTTTATTAACGCCACGAACAATTCTGAATGACGCCCACTCAAAGGTAGCAATAACAACAACAAACATTACGCCAACAAGTGCAGCAAGCGGGATCATTTCGATAAGGGGGGCGGCAAATAAAATGAAACCTAACAAAACAACTGCAGCGGTGATACCAGATAAGCGGCCACGGCCACCAGAGTTAATATTAATCATACTTTGGCCAATCATAGCGCAACCGCCCATGCCGCCAAAGAAACCGTTGACAGTATTTGCAACGCCTTGACCCACACACTCTTTGTTTCCGCGCCCGCGGGTATCCGTCATTTCATCAATTAATGAAAGGGTAAGAAGTGACTCGATAAGACCGACTAAGCAAAGAATAACTGAGGTAGGCAGGATTATCATCAAGGTTTCCCAGGTGAACGGAACCATAGGAATAGCAAAGCTAGGAAGCTCACCCGCTAATGTGGCGGTGTCACGCTGCTCAGCAGGAAGCAGGTCGCGAACGAAATCGATAACGGTACGAGCCTCTAAATCAAGTCCGTGTACTAGCAAGGTGACCGTAACAATGGCCACAAGCGACGCGGGTACGGCTTTGGTTAACTTAGGTAACAAATAAATGATGGCCATAGTTAACGCTACAAGTCCTAGCATCCAGTATAGTAGTGTACCTTCCATCCACTGTAACTCACCGGCTGCGTTAGTGACTTTGAACTGACCCAGCTGAGCTAAGAAAATGACGATTGCCAAACCATTCACAAAGCCAAGCATGACTGGGTATGGCACCAGTCGGATAAACTTCCCGAGCTTGAATATTCCGCACATAATTTGCAGCAAACCGGCCAAAATAACTGCGGCAAATAGATACTGCACGCCATGCTGGGCAACCAATGCCACCATAACCACAGCCATGGCCCCCGTAGCACCAGAAATCATTCCCGGGCGACCGCCAATCGCAGACGTGATTAGGCCCATCATAAACGCTGCATAAAGACCAATCATTGGTTCTACGCCGGCTACAAATGCAAAAGCAACGGCTTCAGGGACCAAGGCGAGCGCCACGGTAATACCTGATAGCACGTCGTTCTTAACGTTGCTGTCTTTACTGGTAATTAAATCGAACATGTTCTCTCAGAAGCTAAGATGTTAAACACAATAACCCACCGCGGCGTAAACAGCTTTACAGCAGAACACCAACGAGCAGGTAGGAGAATTTTTCGGCGATTCTATCACCATTGTCGCTTAAAATCTTTTAATAGATTGTTACTAGGGGGTGTTGATCTTTGATGTACATAAAAGAAAACCAGGTCCTGGCACTTTCTCGTTGGCACTGACGTGATAAGCGCAACGTGCTTTGCCGCTTTCCCAATACTGTGAGCTTGTCAATTTTTCGTGCGCGACCTCAGGGCTTAATTTAATAGCGAATGCTGACAAATTGCATTGTACATGGCATCGTATAATGGTTTTTATTAACCGCGTCGTTCAATGTGCTTCGATTTTTAATACGGAGCTATGATGAGACGTCGCAATAAGGCACAAGTCTTATTCTACGAGGAGTTAAAGTGGTACCTTATATTCTGACTATTTTGTGCGTGCTAGTGGCAGGCGCTATTCATTGGATGTCGCCGAAGGCTTATTGGAAAGCCACTATTATGTCGACCGCCGTTATTTTGCTCTTTTGTGTCGCTGCATTGTTTATTTTTAAAGCATCAGGAATGTTGGTTAGCGAGCACACTGGCGAGAATGCTGACTTTTCAGGGCAAATGCTAACCATCACCACAATGATTGCCTTCTTCGGTTTCTTAATTTCACTATTTGTAGGTTGGTTTCTTCGCGTAGTCAGAAATTAGTTTGGCAAGCAAAAACACATATTTCGTGAGGCTGCACCATTTTGGCGCAACCTCTTCCTTCCCGACGTCTTTCACCTTCTCTTAGCCCTTATAAAATGACCTTAAGTAAACGTTCCAGCCACACCTCATGCCGCTAGATGTCCGCATTCAGCGTGTTTTTGTCCACTCTAGCGTTCATCTTCATTAATTCTAATAAACAGGGCATAAGTGTTGCTTGCTGCTTAAGTTGAATAATATCAATTCGCATAAAAACGTGTCCCTCGAAATAAAAGCGAAACGTGTGTACCAACAAGCAGCAGGCCTTAATATGCTTCATGAACCTGAACCGACCATTGCACTTTGTAGCGACGCGACTAAGCGTTTTTTGTTAGCGGCTAAGCACGCTGAAATCACCGTGCTTGAGCAGCTTTCTAGCAATTGTCGTATCGTCATTGCGGTTCGCGAACTCATTCATGAACTACAAAAAGAGCGTGGCGCTAGCAATATCTTTCTTGCTTCAAAAGGCGAGCGCTATGGCAAAGAGAGAATGCAATATGTTACTGCCAGCGAACAAGCGGAATCTATGCTGAAAAGCCATTTAAAAGCTTTGTATCTGACTGATGAGATCATCACAGGTAACCCGCGTTTGCTGAGCAGTATTACACTCGCTATGCAGGCTACAGACTATTTGCCTCGCTTGAGAGAGCAAGTGAGCAAAGAGCAGCTAACACCGCTTGAATCTACGCGCGCTTTCAGCCGTTTGGTGGCTAGTTTACTTACTGTTATTTTTGAAGCTGCGGATATCGCGAGCGACCCGACAATTACCCGCTTACTGGTTGCCCTATTTAATTTTATGCAGGCTAAAGAGTATGCAGGGCAAGAACGCGCGTGGGGCGCAATAGGTTTTGCAGAAACCCATTTTGATGCGCGCCTGTGCGAAAAGCTTACAGCACTTCAACAGGCCCAAGAGCACCACTTCAGTATTTTTAGTGAGTTCAGCTGTAAACCGCACAAAGACGCACTCGATGCGTTAAACAAGAGCCCTGCGACAACTGATATCACGCAGCTTAGAAATATGATTGCACAACTTAGTGACGGCAGCCCCATTGCCGGTGAAATATCCGAAGTTTGGTTTGATGTGGCAACACGTCGTATTGATGCAATGCAGACTATCGAGGTTGCGCTCACCGAAGCCCTGACACAGCAGGCCAACACTAAAGTAGCCGATGCAAAAAATGAAATGGCGAACCACCAACAGCTCCTTACGCGCTTCAATGATGAGCATGCTACTGATGGCTCACCGCTTACCTTATTGTTCGACCCAAGCATGCCGGGCTTAGCGGAAGACACGAAAGAAGACGAAAATAAAACACTTTCACTCAGCGAGCAGACAAAAACGTTATCTGCACACCGCTCTTTTTATGATTTACTGCGGTCGCAAGCCCAGCACATAGAAGACATGGGACGAGAGCTCGAAGAAGCTAAGCGAGCAATTCAAGATCAGAAGCTGATAAGCCGAGCAAAGCTGGTCGTGATGGAGCAATTTGGGCTAAGCGAAAACACCGCCTATCGCCGACTGCAAAAACAAGCCATGAGCGAAAATACAACCATAGCGGCCATTGCCGCTAAGATAGTAAATATTGCCGCCAAAAGCGCACAACGCCCCTTAGCAAATGGGCCTCGAAAAAGTTAGACAATAGGAAAAAAGACATCCGTGTCACTACTCCTACACACAATACGTTTCTACATACTCAGGCCGTGCGACTTGTACCATTTCCCTCGGTATAAGCGCTCTATGACAGCAGGGTGTTCCCAGCTGAACAAATACAGGTAGTCATTATTGATAAGGTCCTGCAGCATCTTGTGCTTATTCACAATGCTCAGAATTTTGGTATTTGGTGCCACAATGTAGACACTTAAGCGTTCAGGCTGGTGAACCCATCGCTGACCGTTGTGAAGAGATTGCTTTGATAAACCAATACGCAAGTCTCCAGAGTTGCCCTCGAAAACGCCGATATTATTGTGTAATGCGTTATGCAGTACTTTATTGCCGCTGCCCAGTTTAGTGTTGTCTGCTACAGACGCGTTGTACTGGCTATTGATCCAATTTGTCACAATCATCGGTGCCGTCATTAAGGTTTCTAATATCGATGAATCATGGTCTGTTTGCCACGCATAGTCATGAAGAAAGGTTTTTCCTTCAAGATCAACACCCCGTGTCCTGGCCCTAGGCCCAATGATAAAAGATGAGTTACCAGCGAGTCCCCATTCAGGCTGTACCTGTGACCAGTCGCTCGCTCTGTGTTGAAAGCGTTGGTTACGCTTTTTATCAGACTCAAACGGCAGATTCTTGCTGTAGTGTTTTGCGCGTTCTTTTTGCGCTTGGTGTTTCGCATCAATCAGTAAGTTTTTCACTTTTTCAGGCACTGCGCTGTCGAAACACTCGATGTCGTCAGTGGTGGTATTGTGTAGAGCGGGAATAAATCGCGTATTGCCGGCAATTTTATGACCCATTTTAATCAGTGATTTACGCACTTCGCTGTCGTTGAGTAACTGAGCGAGAACCCGAACATTCACCTCGCCGGATTGGCCTCCACACGCTCCACAGTCAAGGCCAGCCGCATGCAAATTATTTCTTGATTTACTTCCATGCCCAACAAGTAAAACCGTTGGTGCGAATGTGGATATTCCCATCATTTTAAGCGCACCAGCCGCTAGGGCGACTTTATCCTCAAGGCCAACCGGGCCATCTTTGTTGCTGATTTCCCACTCGCAGTGGTGACTTAAGGCGTTAATAGGATTTTCTTTGCTTGATGGAAGCAGCGTATTCTTCAACAACTTGAAGACGTACCACCAGCCTGCTGATTCCACCATTGAGAAACTGCCAAGGGGCGACTTACTCCATTTATGCCACATGGCTCGGTGTTGCGTCACCTCTGCTCTATGGGCGACTGCATTTTTCTCATGCACGCTAAGCTGCGGCGAGAGTAATCCCGGTAACTGCGGCCTTTCGGCATCTGTGTGTGATGGTGCATAAGAAATGGGCATGCCGAAAAAGCCCGCAAACCCCATTGTTTTAATGGATGGGCTTTTTAATTCTAGCGTTCGGCGTATTACCTCTGAGCGCACATCTATACAGAATATTGCTTGAATATCTGGCGCAAGTTGCTTTGCCGGTGACGCAGAAACAAGTTTAGATTGAAGACGCTGCTGTTGCTCATATTCGTAGGCATACATCATCACCCAAAGCCCACGCTCTTCATCTTTATATCGTTCTATGCGGGAGGCCAATTGCTTTACGAGGTAGCCAAAACGCACATGAACCTGTTGTGCTTTCTCGGCATCACATTCCCGATAATAGCGATAAACGATGAGCTCCCACGCTAAGCGAATAGCTAACAGTCCCTGCAGTTCGTTGCACTCTTTTAGCCACGTTCTATATGCAATATAAGAAGACCAGCCGTTAAGACTCATGATCAGCGCATAGAAATAATCTTTGGCAAACTGTGAAGGAATGTTGAGCTCATCTGTTGCTTCTTTTAGCAAGGTATCGACGTCGCTTGGCAGTGAACTAAATATCTTCTTCAGGCTTTTCGTATTCATTAATACACTAATGCCATTATCGTGTTTAAGACCGTTCAGCCAGCTTTTATATAGCGTATTTGCAGGAGTATTGCCCTCAATTTGCACTAATGGAGATTCGTGCTGAAAATAGGCTGCGCAGAACTGGCTTATCTGAAATATACATTCTTCTTCCCATGTCATTTCATGATTACCGCGATAAGCATCGAAGTGCTTTGTCAGCAAAGGTAACGTCACACTTGCGCGTTCATTGCCCAACGAGGTAATAAAGGCATCTTTGTCTATACCAACATCGTATTGCGCCAAACTATGCGCTATTGCCTTGTCTGAAATAGCCCCTTCTTTATAGAGATCCAACCAATAAGACGCAGGCATCAATGCCGTGATCCCAGTAAGTGCGTGAACCCTTGCTGAGACATCTTGGAAAGGCTTATCGATAAGTTTCCAAAAGGGGTTCACCGCTATCAGTTTATCAAGAGGAAAATTCGGCGCGACACCGCCACATGCTTCTTCTGCCGCTCTATGAATACGCTTTTCATCAAGACTCGAAGTATTAAGAGATACGATTGACATTACTTGCTCCCTATTTGTGTGATCGACGCTGATTTTTGATGCTTTTCTTTGCTTTGCCTTAGTGTAACGGGTGCAATCTTAAGGGTAATTTTGGTGAACCACTCGTCGAGGTAAAGACCAGCGAAGAGCAACTGCTTGAATTGTTGAACCAACTTTTTATGTCCGTAAGAAAGCATGGCCAAATGGATAACAAAAAGTGCAGCGACAATACTCACCACCCAAATATCGACGGGTGAAAACATGCCGGTTGGCTTCGGGTAATGATAAAGAATGGTTTCAGCAACAAAGGCTTTCACGTAGCTATAGAGAGTAACCAAAGCAATGGAGATCCCCACAAGAATATAAAGTTGGGTTTGATCAGACGTCGCGGTTCGCATAGCGATGTAAGCAGTAAATGCCAGGGTAACGAGAACCCAAGGACTTGCTGGGCCCTGATATTCGGTGAGTGAGAAACTTGCTAGCACTATTAGAGAAGTAATGAACAGAGCATTGAGCCAATCGGCAAACGTAGGCGTGCGCTGAGCACTGATATCATGTTCAAGGGCTTCATAAACCGCTGAACCTGAGTTTAAGAACGCGTATGCCTTATAAAATGAATGAGCGACGAGGTGAATTAACGCAAGCGCATAAAGTCCAAGTGCACACTCTATAAGCATAAGTCCCATTTGTGATGACGTTGACCATGCGAGGCGGACCTTCACGGTGACGCGGGTTGTCATTGCTAGTGCACTGAAAAATACGCTAAGGCCTGCTGCAATTCCTAATATCCATTGTGCTTCAGAATATAATGAGATGAGCGGTGCGAAGGCTAATAGGAGATATCCCCCTAAATTAATCACACCTGCGTGAAGCAGCGCACTGACGGGAGTTGGTGCTTCCACAATGTTAATCAGCCATCCGTGTGCAGGTAGCTGAGCACACTTAATCAATGCGGCAAGCGAGATAAGACATGCAGCATATAGTGAATAAGAGGTTTGCTGGGCACTGAGGATAGAAGCGACTGAGCCGTTTGTATCATCTGCAGCGGCATTACTCAGCAGTGTGAATATATCGTTGATATATAGGGTGTCGAATGCGCTATATAAAAGAATAAACGCGCCAGCCATCAGCAACTCTGATGCTCTGGCAAGTATGAACTTCTTGTGAGCCGCCACAACCGCTCGTGATCTCTGTGGATATAAAAGTAATAATTTGTGCAGAGAAAGACTAACTGACAGCCATCCTAGCCAAAAAATAACAAAGTGATTAGCCAGTATTGTTACTACAACCGATGCTAAGGTTAACTGCATCCATTTTAAAAACTGGGGGTAACACGCTTCACCAACGAAATAGTTTCTAGAAAATCGCATCAAAATAACACCGATGGTAACTACCGTTAATATAACCGCAGATTTCATCGGAGAAAGTGTCACCATCATTGTGTCGAGGCTCGATGAGACTGGCGCTAAGAGCCCTACCAACAGCGAGAGTAAAAACAATGCTATGGAGCCCCAAATAGCCACTCGCTCAACGTGTAATTTGGAAAACATTGTGTTTTTTGGGCCGCTAAACCACGACATGATAGTCCAAAATAGCGGTAGTAAAATGAGTAAAAATGAACTCGTTTGAGATGACATGCAACCCTCCTTTTTTTCTGCGGATGAGTAAAGCACGCTTATATACTTATAAAAAATATATTATAAAATCCGATTCGTTCTTTTTTACTTATTTGTTAAAAGTGCGTTTTGCAGCGGGTCCCATATTTTGCTGACCTATAGTTAAGTTGTTAACTTTATAGTTCCAATAAAGTTATGATTAATATTTAAATAATCAATTTTAATTAATTTTCAGCGCGCGGCATGATCACCGTAGAAAAAACCAGTTGGGAACTTCATGAATTACAAAACCCCTGTGCTACGCTTTCCACAAGACATCGCAACTGCTGTTGGGCTGATAACGCAAGGTGAATGTATCGCTGTAAAAACAGAGACGGTCTACGGTTTAGCCGCCGATGCAACCAACGAACATGCAATTGAAAACGTGTTCAAAGCCAAAGGTAGACCCGCTAACAACCCATTAATCGTGCACATCGCGAGCGTTGATGACATGTCCCATTGGGCCAGAGACATACCGGATATTGCGTACCAGTTAGCAGACGCTTTTTGGCCCGGCCCCTTATCTATATTATTGAAAAAAAAGCGTTGGGTTTCAGATAAAGTGACCGGCGGTCACGATACCATTGTGCTTCGAGTTCCTTCTAGTGAAAACTTTCTAACACTTATTCGTGCTGCCAACACTGGCTTAGCGGCGCCCTCTGCAAACAAGTATAAATTTATAAGCCCCACCTGCGCTGAGCATGTTTTGAGGTCACTGGATGGACGCATTGCTGCAGTTGTAGACGGCGGTCAATCGGACGTGGGTATAGAGTCGACGATTATAGATGTTACAGCCCCCGTGCCGACTATCGTGCGCCCTGGGCCTATTGATGATTTAATGATTGAGCAGGCGCTGGCAAGACCAGTCAAATACGCCGACAGCTTAGGCGTGACCGTGCCCGGTAGTGCAAAACAGCACTATCAGCCAAACACCCCCGTATACCTTCTATCAACAGAGGCGCTTTCTCAAATGTTGCTTCATAATGATGAGGGAGTTATTTCTTACACCGCTCTTTCAGAAAGCATAAAGGGTGAATGCCGCAACATTATTCAACTAGCTAGGGATCCCGCTCAATACAGTGCCCATTTTTACGCGTCGCTTTATCAATTAGACAAGCAAAATTTACGCTGTATATATTTAGAAGAGACGCCTTGTGATAAAGCGTGGTTAGCGATAAACAATAGAATAGGCAGAGTCGTGGCTAAGTAGTCGGCAGGTAGTGGCGGCTCACCTACGTCATAACCATAATGTCGCTTTTGGCGTTATTAATTAGTCTCTGAACCTGAGGTGTCACTTTCTTTTTAGCCAATGTTACTGCGTAAAAATGCTCGTACGCATCTGGCAAACTCTGCTGAACATAAAGGAGACCATTAGCAACTTCGTCTCGCACGACGACAGACGGCATGACAGAATACGCGCCACTGTCTCTAGCGAGAAGCCGAAGCATTGCCATATCGTTCGTTTCAGCTTTTACGTTGGGCGTATACTGTGCCCGAGCACACGCAATGCTAAAGGCGGAACGTATCTCACTGTTTTGCGAGGGAAGCACCCACGACGCATCAGCATAGCTTTGAGGGAATTTTCTTGCCTTTCGGGGCTTTGATGGGCCGATTATTTCGATAGCTTGGCGAGAGACTAATTCACTGTGCCAAATGCCCTTTTGCTGGCCGAGTTCTACGTTGTGGTTAGTAAGGATAATATCGAAGCGAAAGCTGGATAGACCGTCGAGTAAATTGCTCAAGCCGGCTGTTTGTAATGAAAAAGTCGTAAATTTGTCGTTGATTAAGGGCAGCGTAAAACTTTCTACAAAGTTCCTGGATAAGTTAGAAAGTACACCAATAGCCACATGACTAGACTGTGCTGGCATGCCTTTGTTTATTAAGTTTTCTAGCTCTTCTCCTTTTGAAAATATTTCATCTGCGTATTCTAAAACCTGCTTCCCTTTTGGGGTAAGCACTAACTTCCTTCCCTCTCTGGAAAGCAGCGCTACCCCCATATTTTCTTGAAATTGTTTCAGTTGCGCTGAAATGGCGGACTGCGACAAATGAATCTCGTTGGCCACCTGAGTGAGGTTTCCTGTATTTGCTACACGCCAGAAATAATAGAGGTGGTGATAGTTCATCCTAGCCATGTACAAAACCCTAATAACTTGAGCGAAATTACAATGCGCAACTAACAAATGAAACGTTTATGGGGCTAATAATACGCCATAAATCAACGGGCTGCAGCCTTTCTCTTATACAGTAAACGCGTTAATGGCGTGGCTTGCGTTGACTTTATGTATTTTGCACACGCATTTACGCGCTACTTCACTATTTTCAATTGAGGCCAAGTGTTTAGCCAGCTTTTCGACGCAACTCGCTCATTAAATACATCGGGCCTGGGGTATTTTGGGTTAATGCTTATTGTACCTGCGAAGTTTGCGACTAAGCCAAATGGTGCCAGTATGTCTATATCATCATTTGCGGTAAGTTTAACCGCCACACATGTCTCGCGCTCTATCCAATATGAAATCGCTTCGTAACAACTTTTATAGGGCGCATGATTATGGGCGACATGCATTCGCGCTTGGTTTTTTACTTGCCAACTGACGTCTGGCACAAGACGGGCGAGTTCACACTCAATCTTCTGCTCCAGTGCTTTTTCAGCAGATATTCGTTTTGACTGAGCAGCGGTTTTAGGCAGCGATTCATTTGCGTGTTGAGCTACGACAGTTGGTGGCCGTCGAGTATCAGAACTAAAGTAAATAACATCGATATCATTAAGTGGCGTAGGTGTGCTCTTCTCATGCAATTCATCCCAAATGGCATTTCGAACAAACCCAGCACCGATATACCCTTGTGGCAAGTCAAGCATTTGTAGAGCGCGAAGGCAGCACATTTTAAAGGGATCGCGTTTGATAATGTTGCGAAGGCGTTCAACAAGTATCGACTCAAATTCATCTAACGAGGCGTGCACGTCTTTTAACACCTATTTATTCCTATGTTCATAAGGTAAGACTTCCGTGCAGCTAGCGCAGCTCCCTTTGCACACGCTTTCAACCTTCACTTTTGATGCGCAGCTTGCGTTTCCACTTAATAATATAGAAGCAAAATGCGGCCATACTGCCACCGGCAAACCACCCCGCGATGATATCGCTAGGCCAATGCACGCCCAATAAAACACGACTCAGACCAATGCAGAATACAAGCAATGTCGCTGCGCCGTATATCCACAGCCGTACTGACGCATTTTGCGTAAAATAAGTCAGTAAGTAAGCGATGTAAAAGTAAACCAGCGTAGATAGCGCAGCGTGTGCCGAGGGAAAGCTTTGCGTGTAAACACTCACGTCCTGCATAGGTAATGGCGGCCTCGGTCTGTCGATTCCCGCTTTAAGAAGAAATGTGGTGATAACCCCTGCTGCGACGGCAATCAAAAAAGTGAGTGCCTTTTTCTTTTCGCCCGCTATTGATAGTGCGCCCGCAACTGACACGGTTAAGAAAATAAGCGACGTATTGCTACCTAACGCTGTAACGTCGCGCAAAGCATCTTTTTCCCAACCCGAAACATTACCCATCTGACTGATGGTGTTGAATAAAGTATTGTCAAACGCGGTGAGCACGCCCATATGAACAAACAGCATCGTTAACAAGAATCCAGTGCCAAGTAGCAAAACTTGAATGGAGGGTGTTTTAAAGATACCTAAATAGGCGGCGATTGCGCCATGTTTATTCGTTTCACTGCTTGTCATAGTTCTCATTCCATTTAGGACAATTTAAGGCGTTATTTATCGTGTTTACTGCCACCTAAGCAATTCGGTGATGCCTGCGACTGTCCGCCCCGCGCTTCCCATTCTGAAGGTGTGTAAGTATGCAGAGCCAGTGCATGCACAGGCCCCTGCAGCGCTTCGGCCGCAAGGCCATTAATTTCCCGGTGCCTTGCTATCAAACGCTTGCCTTCAAAAGCATCGCTCACTACCGTAACTTTGAAATGGCTTTGCGCCCCCTCTGGCACATTGTGCATATAGCTTTCATCTACGACCTCGAGATAACTTGGACTAAGTGCAGATTCAATGGTGGTTTCCAGAAATACTTTAACTTGCATGGGCCTACTTTACTCGCTGAATAAGATGTCGGAATGTGAGGTTGATTCTACCACCGATAGGCTTTGCCGTCTTCGCAATACCATGTACGTAATGACTTTGTGTCGTCCCAGCCATGATCAATACACTTCCGTGTTCAAGCACCTGTGTACATTTCTCTTTGGTTTCCTTGTGTTTAAAAACAAAGGGCCTTGCTTCCCCTAATGTGACTGATGCAATCACTGGGTTTACACCTAGTTCAGGTTCATCATCTGAGTGAAAACTCATACTGTCTTGACCGTCTCGATACCAGTTTGCGAGGACGCTGTTAAACTGTGTTTTGTGCTCTGATGCACATATCGCCTCACAACAGGCCTTAATCTCTAACAAACTCTTAGTCCACGGGTTCGGCGACATCGTCAAATTTGAATAGGTATAGGTACACGCTTCATCGCCATGCCAGCTTTGAAGACGAGGAATTTTTACCGGTTTTCCAAACAGCCGAATCGAATCCTGACGCCAAGGCAATTCAGCCTGTAACTTCTCAAAAAAAGTATCTGCGTCATTGTTTGATAATGCGTTAGGAAAATAAGTCACATCGCCCTCTAACAAAGGAAGCTGATAAGACGAGCGATTATCTTTTGGAGTCTCGAAAAGAGAAAATTGCATGAGTAAAGTATGTGACTTCCGTTAAATGTTAATTATGGCTTTGGGTACACAACCGTTAGCGTACTTTCAAGCACTTGCGAAGAGTGCTTGATGACACTCTATTTACGCATGCTTTGCCAATGTGGATTGTTCTACCCGTTAGTAAATTCATCCTTAAAAGCAATATACCCTCAATACTCAACATTATGGTGTAATACCAGTCCGCATAGATAATTGGCTAGAGCCACGTGCCTGATATGGTAATATATATCGCGAGAAGATAAATACTATGCGCATTCACTTAATAGCGAATGTTTTGAGCCTTTCCCCAAAAACAGACTTCAATGAATACAGACTTTATTTTTGCCGACCGACAATTCTCGCTGATCCGCTACCCTGAAAAGCACCAGCACGTTAGCCTTCAAGCATGGGATAGCGCTGATGAACTCCTCATTGAGCACATTGAGACCTTGTTAAGTGAAGAATCGCTTTCTATTGGCAGCAGCGAAAATGATGGCTCTATGATGATCTTTAACGATGACTTCGGTGCGTTAGGCTGTTGGTTCGCTCACTTAGCACCCTATTGGGTATCTGATTCCTACATATCTTTGCGATCGCTGTGTGAAAACTTAAAAGCCAACCAGTTACTGAACGTACCAGACGCTGATAATACAAGTGAACCGCATACTGCGCCGCTACAAACATTGACCAGTGTGCAAAGCTTAACGTTCAAGCCAGAACAAGCACCACGCCTTGTTGTGCTAAAGGTACCTCGCGCCCTAGCGCTTCTTGAACAGCAGCTTATTGATTTACAGAAATATGTTACGCCGAACACACGTATTGTGGCGACAGGAAAAGTAAAAGCCATCACAAAATCTGTACTTAACCTTTTTGAACGCTATATTGGCCCAACAACCACTTCTCTTGCCAAAAAGAAATCTCGGCTTATTTTCGCTACACCTCGTGAGTCTCTAAAACTCGCTGACTCACCTTATCCAACGCGGTGGCAGTGTAAAAGCACCACCGGCACTACACTCACCATAGACAACCTAGCCAATACCTTTGCTCGCCAGTCACTGGATATTGGCGCGCGAATAATGCTTGAGAACATGACAGTAAGTGCCAATGACGTAGTGGTGGATTTAGGCTGCGGCAACGGTATTTTAGGAGTAAATGCGCTTTCTCTTGCCCCAGATGCCAAGGTGATATTTGTGGATGAATCCTATATGGCGTTAGAAAGTGCCAGACTTAATGTGCTCAACAATTTCCCAGATAGCATCGAGCAGTGCGAGTTTGTTGCAAGCAATTGTTTAGAAACATTGCTCAATAAAAATAATAAGCCTGCTGTTACCAAAATTCTGTGTAATCCACCATTTCACCAGCAAAACGCAATCACCGATCACATCGCATGGCAAATGTTCACTGACTCTCGCGACTTGCTCATGAGAAGCGGTCACTTAGTTGTGGTCGGCAACCGACATCTCGACTACCACATTAAGCTTAAAAAGCTGTTTGGTGGCGCTAAGGTACTTGCGAGTGACAAAAAGTTCGTTATCTTAGGCACTGCTAAACGTTAAGCGCTCAGGAAAATGCGCAAAACAAGGAACACATTTAAAGGCATTTTTATGAAAAAAATACTTTTACCACTACTGACCGTCGCTATGCTAATAGGCAGCAGCTCAGCGGCTATGGCGAAAAAAGACGATGGTTCTCAGGTTCAGCCTGACAATTACTATCCTCGCGTTAAAATAGAAACCACGATGGGTGATATCGTGGTTGAATTAGACAGAAGACGTGCGCCTATTACCGTGAATAACTTTCTTCGCTACGTAGATAAGCGCGCCTATGAAGACACCATTTTTCACCGCATCGTGCCTGGCTTCGTTGTGCAAGGTGGTGGATATACGGCCGACTTCAACGGTAAATCAAACTTCCCCGATATCTTTAATGAATCGGGTAACGGGTTGACTAACGACTTGCACACCATCGCAATGGCAAGACAAAGCGACCCGCATACGGCAAACCGCCAGTTTTTCTTTAACGTAAACGACAACACTAGCTTAAACCCTGGAAGAGACTGGGGTTATGCAGTATTTGGCGTGATTGTAGAAGGCGAAGACATTGTCGACGCCATGTCTGAAGTAGAAACAGAATATTCCATTCGCCTGAATGCGAATAACGTCCCGATTGAGCCTATCATCATTAAGAAAATGACCGTGCTGCCGCCCCTGTAATTTTTGACTGAAGTCGTAAAGCAGGATTTAAGAGGCAGCTGAGCTAGGGGCTGATATTTCCAATCTATACAAATGCTGGCCGGGAAAGGCTTTATCAAAGTATAGCCCCTGCTTTTCAAACCCTAATCGCATTAAGAGCTTTTGTGACGCCATATTCTCTGGATGGGTCATCGCTGTTAAAAATCGATAGCCTTGTGAGGCAGACCAGGCGATAACACACTGGCATGCCTCGAAGCACACACCATTTCTTCTCGCCTCAGGCAGCATAGCAAAGCCTAAGTCAGGGCATTCAAATGCAAATCGATTGAACAGCCCACACACACCTAACGGTTGCTTAGTTTCGCTCAGTTCAACAGCCAGTAGACCATACCCCCACTCTTCTCGCTGCGCATTAGTTTTACCAATATAGTCACAGGCGTCGTCTACGTTATTAACGTTTTTATTTCCAATGTATTTAAGCCATAGTGCGTCTTGCTGAAGTGCTAGTATCCAATGCTTGTCATCATAGGTCAGCGGACGCAATGTAATTCTATCGTTCGTAAAAAAAGAGGTGTTCGTATTCACACTAATCCTTTTGCCAGTATGGTTAAACTAACGGGATATTATTCTTATCGTAAATAATTGTGAGCGTGTATTACCTTAATGGGCAAGGTATTCATTCACTGACGCTCACACTACCTGTTTGATAGAAGCGTGTCTATGTGTTCAATTTGCTTGCTGTCCACAAGTGCAGCTCGAGGGTATTGAGGCGCAACTCTGTCGTTTACTCTCGGATGTTCCCAAAGCGAGGTTTGCGCTATAAACCGCTTAGCCTCTTCTTGACCACCGTGCTCCAAACAACCAGCCAAACAGGTATCAATGTAAGTTTGATGGACGGGGTATGCCTCACTTGCAGGTTCACAGGCAAGGGTTTCACAAATCCAAAAAGAAAATTGTGAAAGGGTATCTTCTAACCACGTTGCATTATCAGGGTGATGTAAATGAAAATTGAGGTTTTGAGGGCTGACTTCAACAAAGCGATAGTCTTTTTCTCTTTCTTGAAGCGCGGGATTAATTTTAGTGGGGACCAGCTGGGCGTTTAGCTTACTCGTTGCATTTGCTACTGCTCCTACGTAGGTTTGCTTTTCTTCAACGCTGCGCGTTACCCAAGCCCTTTCGAAACCTGAAACGGTAACGGGGATCCCCTGAATAAAAATGTTCGAGTAACGCTCTCGGCTATCTTTACTTAGTAAGCTTCCGTAACCTAAAACCATGTGTTTTTCGGTTTGTGATTGTAGCCACTTGGCTAGCTCTTTCATTGTCACCTCTATGTCACAGCAGTGTAGCTTGCTAGTGTAAAAATGAAAAAGGCGGTGTGCAATACACCGCCTTTCGTCCAATTTTATTTAGGTCACTTGTTTAAAACAACGCTCTCACACCCAGCGTGAAGTTTCTACCTGGAAGCGGTGCTTGGTCTTTTAAGAAAGAAGTATGAACACGCGCCTCTTCGTCTGTTAGGTTATCACCACGTGCAAACAATACCCAGTCTACGCCCTGTGTAGCGAACTCGTATTGAACACTTGCATTAACCAGCGTATAGCCATCGGTTGCGGTTTCAAATGATGCCACATCATTTTGATCGTCATACCAGGTGAAGCCCACATCAGCACTTAAGCCGTCGCTTACGTAGCTCAGTTCACTACCAAATCGCATAGGGGGTGTGCGCGGAAGGTTATCATCTTCAATCTCGGCGCGGATGTAGTCGCCGAAAACGGTTAAGCGTAGCGTATTGGTCAAGTCTACGTACGTTTCTGCTTCAAAACCCCAAATGTCTGCGTTGGCCTGTTGGAAGTAGTACACAGGCAAGCCTTCTTCATCGCTATGCGCTTCTTCACCGTCTAGAACATCTTCCTCATGCTCATCGTGTTCTTCATGCTCGCTCAGCGCAATTAAGCCTGTGCTTGTTTGGAAGATATAGTCATCTGCCTGATTGTAGAAGAAAGACGCACTATAGCCCCAGCTACCGGTAAATTTACGGAAAGTAATATCTAGGTTGGTACTAACTTCTTCTTTTACGCCTTTAAGTGTTTCTTCGATATGGCCTTCTTCATCCATATCAAATACTAAACCCACTTCGTAGCTTTGGGTTGCTAAATGCTGGCCAGCAGAGAAAAGTTCTTGCTGACTAGGCGCACGCTCACTGCGTGACAACGTAACGGCAACCGAGTGACCTTCCTGGTATTCCCAGTTAGCGCCCGCTGAAAGCGATAGGCTGGTAAAGTCGTAGTCAGGGAAGTTGAAAGCAACAGCATGCTCCTCGCCTTCATGCTCATCATGCAATACGTCAAGTTCCACTTCGCTGGCATCAGCATCTAATGTCGTTCGCTCTAGTCGGCCACCAAGCTCAAAGGTTACATTACCTACTTTCTTTTGTTCTATAAGATAAAGTGCGTAGCTCGATGTAGTATTAGCTGGGGTAAAGGCTTCTTCGCCCACGGCATTGTAATCGCTATGATTAAACTGTAGCCCGAATACGCCGTGCCAGCCGTTCACTTCTTCGTGATAAGCAGACAGGCGAATGTCGCTCGATTCATTTGTGAATACCGTGCCTGGCTCACCGTCTTCAATCTCAGCATGTTCGTAATCGGTGTAAGCTGCGGCAAATTTAAGGTTAGTTATTCCTTCAAAGGGTGAATGCCACTCACCGGCTGCTTGATAACGGGTCATATCTACATCAAGTAACACGCCTTCTTCAGCGTGTTCTTCATGATCATGTTCTTCAAGATCGTGGTCTTCGCCCTCATGCTCTTCCTCACCATGAGCATGGCTATAGCCAGGTACGCCATATTTGTTGTCGAGTTGTTCCACAGCGAAACCGAAGTAGCCTTCTTCGGCCACGTAAGATAAACCTGCAACGACGTTACGCGTCTCCATTGCGCTGCTTTCTAGCACACCGTTTGGTTCATCCTCATCGGGATCGATAGACGCAAAGCCCGGAATATCCGCGTTATCTGTATCGCGATAAAATCCGTCGACATGCCATGCAATATTGCCACTGCCACCCGTTACATCTGCACGGGTATACGAGCCGTTATTCACTGTGCTATAGCTAGTTTCAGCTTCGCCTTCTACGCCGTCTATCTGATACTGAGGAATACGTTTGTCAACCACGTTCACCACACCACCAATAGCGCCACTACCGTATTGAAGCGTTGCAGGACCGCGAAGTACTTCCACCTGCGTTGCACTTGAAAGTGTGGTGGCGACATTGTGATCTGGACTTACTCGAGATACATCAGATACATCCAAACCGTTTTGAACAATCTTTACGCGCGGGCCATCGTTACCGCGAATAACTGGGCTGCTTGAAACTGGGCCAAAATAAGTGCTGTGCACACCAGGCGCGTTTTTGAGGGTTTCGCCTAAAGTTGGCGCTTCTATCTTACGTAATTTTTCCGCACCAATTACGGTAACTGGCGTAACAGATTCCAGTACTGATGATTGAAGCGCATTGGCGGTAACTACGATATTTTCGACGGATGCAGGCTTTAAAACGAAGTCTACATTTTGATCCGTATTTACGTCGCCTAAGTCGTTATCACCATGAATGTAGTTTGAAGAATAAACATGTAAATGAATATGTGGCTGCTTTACATCATCAAATCGATAAATACCATTTGCATCGGTGTATGCTACACGGCGACTGCCTTCGATTTTTACTTCAGCCCCTGCAACAGGTTGGCCTGCCGTGTCGGTGACTTTTCCCGTTACTGTGGTGGCATACACAGGCGCACTTAACAGCCCCGCTATGGACAAACTTAGCAGCGAACGCATTTTCATGGGTATTCCTCTGAGGATGTTATAACATTATCTAGTGATGTTATAACATTTTATCCATTACCCATTGCTTGTCAACCGCTACTTTACTCACTTAATCTTATGTTTTTGCAATTTAATCGGACGCCCTACTGAAACCCAGGGTTTAAGAAATTCATAGCTTATTGGGCACGAAGGTACTAAGCCCTACTCACTGTGAAATTGATCACTTCTTGAATATGCTTCGCATTGATTTTAAGCATTAACAGCCTGTCGATGCCCAGCGCCACACCGGCACAGGCAGGCAAACCTGCATCAAGTGCACTTAAGAAGTTCTCATCAATAGGCTTAGTGGGAAGGCCATGTTCTTCGCGCTTTCTGTTATCCGTTTCAAAACGCAGTCGCTGCTCTTGTGCTGCACTGAGCTCATTAAACCCATTGGCGAGTTCAGCGCCTTGGTAATACACCTCAAATCGCTCGGCAACGCGTTCGTCATCAGAGCTTAGCTTTGCAAGCGCTGCTTGAGAAGCAGGAAAGTCGTAAATAAAACACGGCTTTTCGATGCCTATTTTGGGCTCGATAGCATAGCTGAATAATAGCTGTAGTTTGCTGTCATAACTGAGGCTTTGCGGCGCGTGAATATCTATGTTCTGCTCTTTCATTGCCTTTAGTAACATGTCGTCATCAGCAGTTAATGGGTCAATGTTCAAATAGGTTTGAAAAGCTTGCTGATAAGTCATCTTGTCGGCTGGAGCTGTCGCCAGTGTTTCTTGCAATAAAGCGTCGACCTCTTCCATTAATGCAAAATGATCAAAGCCCAAGCGGTACCACTCTAGCATGGTAAACTCAGGGTTGTGCCAGCGGCCTTCCCCTTCATGGCGAAACGCTTTACACACTTGATAAATACTACCGCTGTCAGCGCATAGTAACCGCTTCATGGCATATTCAGGTGACGTTTGAAGATACAGCTTAGCGGGTCTCCCCGACGAGACAAAATTGAATTGTGTATCGAACGCGTCTAAATGCTCATCGGTAACCGTACCGTTTGAAAGTAAAGGCGTATCTACCTCTAGAACGTTTCGTGCGTAAAAAAACTCACGTATTGTTCTGAGTAATTCTGCTCGCGCAACACGCGCTTCATGAGTGGTAGTAGGCTGCCAAGATTGCATGTGTCCAAACCTAAGAAGAATAGCTAAAACAAAAAACCGGTACACAAAGGCACCGGCTTTTACACTTAAACAGCATGCGCTAATTGCGCTTCAGTTTTCGCTATTATTTTTGTGCACGTGACACGTATTCGCCAGAGCGCGTGTCTACACGGATAACTTCACCGGTTTGCACGAACAACGGAACCCGCACCACCGCACCGGTAGTTAGTGTTGCCGGCTTACCGCCAGTGCCCGCCGTATCGCCTTTAAGGCCCGGATCGGTCTCGGTGATTTCCAGCTCCACAAAGTTGGGTGGGGTAACTGTGATAGGTGAACCGTTCCACAATGTAATGGTACAAACGTCGTTCTCTACCAACCACTTTTTATTCTCACCCACTGCTTTTTCGTCTGCAGCGATTTGTTCGAATGTATCGTTGTTCATAAAGTGGTAGAATTCGCCGTCGGTGTACAAGTAGGCAAGCTCCGTATCCATTACGTCAGCGCCTTCTACTGATTCACCTGAGCGGAAAGTTTTCTCTAAAACTTTACCTGAAATAAGCTTGCGGATTTTTACGCGGTTAAACGCTTGGCCCTTACCCGGCTTTACGTATTCGTTTTCTAGAATGTTGCAAGGTTCGCCGTCCAGCATGATTTTCAGGCCGCCTTTGAACTCGTTAGTGCTGTAATTAGCCATAATTCCTCTGTCTAAACATAAGGTACAAAAAGTTTCGTGGAACAAATAATACCTAAAAAACCGATTTCTGTAGAGCATAACTGGCAAAAAGAATTAGCAAGTAGCTTTACCGATCCTGCAAAGCTGTTGCAACACTTAGGTTTAGACCAAGAAAAATACGCCCAACATATTAAAGCGCGCCGATTTTTTCCTATGCGTGTTCCACGACATTTTGTGGAACTGATGGAGAAAGGCAATCCACACGACCCGCTTTTTTTACAAGTTATGCCGCTCAGCGACGAATTTCTAACATCACCAGGCTATAGCGAAGATCCGTTAGACGAGCACGATACAGCAGGCAAAGGCATATTGCACAAATACGATTCTCGCGTGTTGCTGATGGTTCGCACCGGCTGTGCGGTAAACTGCCGGTACTGTTTTCGCCGCCATTTTCCTTACGCCGATAATGCGGTAAGCAAACACCAATGGCTTGATGTGCTTGATTACCTTCGTAATAACAGCCAAATAAATGAGGTGATTTTCTCAGGCGGCGACCCACTGATGGCAAAAGACGATCATCTGTCGTGGCTAGCCAACGAAATTGCCGCTATTGCCCACATAAAACGCCTGCGTATTCATAGCCGTCTGCCGGTAGTGCTACCAGAACGAATTAGCCATGACTTTGTTGAATGGTTTAGCGCATTGCCGCTTCAAAAAGTATTAGTGCTGCATGCAAACCACGCCAATGAGATGTCAGAAACGTTGAAAGTGCGTTTAAATATATTGCGAGAAAAAGGCGTCACCTTGCTCAATCAATCGGTATTGCTAAAAGGAATAAATGACTCTGCCGATGCAATTAGTGATTTAAGCGAAACGCTGTTTGAAGCCGGAGTGTTACCCTATTATTTGCACGTTTTAGATAAAGTACAGGGTGCGAGCCACTTTTATGTGAGTGACGATAAAGGCCGAGCAATTATGGAAGAAGCGATAAAGCGCCTGCCGGGCTTTTTGGTGCCAAAACTGGTGAGAGAAATTGGCGGTCAACCCGGCAAAACGCCTATCGACTTAAAGTTGCATCCCTAACTTACGCGAAGGTATCGACGTTGGCGCCTAACGCGGGGTTTGAAGATGACGATTTTGGTACGTCAGCGGCTGATTCCAGCAGCTGAAGCGACGCTTTACCCTCTTGCTCTTGCTGACTTTTAGCCAACTTAAGAGAGGCCAACTCAAGTGACGCACCGGACGCTCCAGAGGCACTAGCACCTTGTAGATCCATACCATTTTCCTTTGTTGCTTGTAGCAAAGTAAAAAAATGGGCAAAATTGCCCACCCTTACGGCATGTTGAGTATTTCGCAAACTGTTAAGTGAGTAAACCTTACTTAAGGTTTATCCATTAACGCTGCGCACACAACAACACTCTTTGGGTTATCGGCCTTGAAAGATTAAACTTTAACCATTATTTACCGTTGTGCATTCGGCGTGCCGCTAACTTAGACCACAAGTAGTATTCAGCTACCGTTAACGTGCATGACACTGTACATTTTAGACACACAGAAACAAAAGGCGTAACCATGCAACAAAGCCAAGAGATGCAAGCTGTCCATCAACAACTTCAAGAAACGCTTCAAACACTGCACCGAAAAGCCGTTGATGCCGACCAAATTTTAGATGGTTTGCAGCGCGATCAAAAAGGCAAGTTTGCAGCAGTATTCGCTGACGACAGCGGTTTTATAACTTCAGCCAAACGCTTCGGTCCTTACATCCAAGAAATTGCCAGTGACTGGCAATCTATCAGAGACTTGAGTGACGAGGAGGCAAAGCAGGCATTAGTACCCTTGGTGAAGAAGATAGAGCTTGCCCTTGTCACCATCGCTCAGTTTCAGCAATCGCTTTCGAAAAACTAAGAGAACTGGCTTCAATTAACCAAAACCCGCTCTTTGAAGTGACCCCAAAAGTTAAACGTAACGCGGGGTCTTTTTACATTCTCCACCGGCTTAATGACGTTATTTGACTACTGTTGATACAGTGGCAGCAGCTCGATTCTGCGCTTAATTTCTTCCACCTCTTTAAGATAAGCTGAGCTGTCTACTCTTTCGTACTGTTCAACGAAAGCTTGCTTACTTAGCCCTTCGGGCAACCCCTCTATGGCAGGAATTATTTCTAATTCATTTTGAATACGCGCCATCGCATTTTGCACATTAATGGAAGTACTGAGCTGAGTGGCTACTTGTGCAAATCTATTACCTGACATATCTGCAGCCAAATCCACAAAACTATATCCAGACCCTCCGTTTCCCCTATCCATAAGTTCTTTGAATTCTCCAATCGCCAAAGACATACCTTGTTCGGAGAGAAGTTCTAGTGCGGCTGAAATAATAAAGTGACGGGCTAAGTCATTTCGGTTGTGGAGTACTGCTCCTCTTCGCGGCTTTAACGCTTTATCAGCGTCGGGTTGAATATCACCCACCAGCGCGCCAACCCGATGATGCCCTACGTAAACAGCAAGTGCTAAAATGACCGCTTTATTATGCAATACCGCCGCTTGCGGTGTATCACTTTGCTCTCGCGCTCTTGCCATCCCTTCACGTAAGTATTCAATCAATGAAACAGGTTTGGTCGAAAGCGCAATTTCTCTTCCCGAAAGATAACGAAGGTAATACGCTGACAGCCTCTGAAGTTCCGTTTCCTCGTTTACTGACATGTTAGATGCCACAACGTTTAATTCGGTTAACAGCGCGTCGAGCCGCCCTACATCCAAGGTAAGTTCGCCTTGTCGCATAGTTACTCTTTCAACACGGGATAGCGCAATAGTTGCAATTTCGGATTGAGTGTAAGAATTAACGGTGCGCTCTAGGAACCAAAGCAGGTAGCGACCCGGAATGGTTAAATCGCCCAGTTGTACTTGTTCAATGCGCAAACTGTTCCCCGGTAGCACTAACGCAGAAGCATTTACGAAATACCCCGTGTCTTTAATGCTATACGTTATGTTTACGGTCCCGCCAATAGGGCTAATATTTACCACCCCTTTAAAGTCGGGCAACGCACGCTGTAAAACACCTACCAGACTCTCGACTTGGGTTTCAGTGAGCGTGACTTGATGGCCTTCCTCGCGCCGAGAAAACGCCCGCTGCAGTTGCCCAAGTAGTTCATTTACACTATCAGCACCATCAAGTTGCGTAGTCGCCGTTGACGCGACCAAGGGCGTCTTTTGAACCGCCATAATAGCAACCGTCACAGCGCCCGCAATGAGCACGAGAATAAGAAAAACCAGTGTTATAACTAGCCATTTTACGCTACGCAAAATCATGATACTGCTGCTTTACCCGTGTAATAATTTAGACAAGCCCTGCTTAGGGCACTGGTTATACTACGTTTTATCCGTGCCTGCCACTAGGACGTCTCTCAAGCGGCCTGACAAGTCATTGCTCTCCGTGCCCGTTACTCTCATACGCCTAATTCAATGCCAACCCATTCATGTAAGCTGGAGTACTGCACCGTCGCGCGCGTGAAGTCATGATGCTGTGATAAGGCCGTTGGGATCGCCACACAGGCAAGACCCGCAGCAAGCGCGGCCGTCATACCGGTTTGCGTATCTTCAATGGCGACACACTCGTGAGGGGGTTTGTTTAATTGAACCATGGCGCGTTCATAACAGTCGGGAGCAGGTTTACTTCTTACAACATCTTCTACCGCAACTACACAGGATATATAGTTACCTAAGTCATACTGCGACAACGTCTTTTCAACAGACTTTTTGCTTCCTCCTGTCACCACTCCAAGAGTGAAGCCCTTTTCAAAGCACGCCACGATCGCTTCTTTGGCATAGGGCATCAGGGGAAATGCCTGTTTATCCAAATACGTACTAATGCTTGTATGCTTCTTTTCAGCTAGCACGTCAGGTGCGACGTCTAATTTAAAGTGCTCCACCAAATCAATCGCATTTTGCTTGACGGGTATGCCCGCCATCACCTTGCAGTAAAAGTCCTCGCTAAGTTTGACGTTGTAGTCATCTAAAATGGCTACCCACAATTCGTAATGCACGCTTTCTGAATCAATGATCGTACCGTCGTGATCGAACAAAAGCGTTGTGGTGTCGTCAGTCACGGCTAAATGATGTGAAGATGAAGAACCTGAATACAATGCCAAAACAATCCTCCTTGCTAATTATCTATGCGGGCTGGTATTACACACTCTTAAACGCAATGCAGATACCGGGCCAGTAGAGAAAACGCCACGCTTTAACGTGTTCCAAACCCACCTTCATTGTGGTGTGGTACACTAGTGTCAGTTCAATCGTATCAATATTTTAAAGTGGAGCTATCAACGTGCTTTACCACGTCTTAGGCTTTGTCAGCGCTGCACTATTTTTGCTTACGTGGTTAGGGCTATGGTCACAAATTAGTGCCATGGCAAAAAGCCAAGTCGTGTTAGATGATGACGCTAATCACAGTCTTTCCCTGAATCAGTTTGGCTCTAGCTATTTCGCCTTTTTTTCTATTTTTCTGTTTGGCATCTCGGTAGAGCCATTCAATCATTATTTAGTGTGGACGCGTTTTGGTGCACTCATCCTTACGCTTATTATCATTTGGAAAATATGGCAACACAGGCGCACTAACATTTCAGCGGTCATCACAGCAGTCGCATTGTTTGCACTCATTGGCGGCACGCTCTCAATCGCATTTCGTCCGTTTCCACTCGTAGCCCAGTTAGGCGCGAATACCTTGATGCTGGCCGTCACCGTTATTTTGTTTCAGGGCTCATTGCACCAGTGGATGGTCCTGCGGCGTCGACAAAAAGTAGGTTCGCTGTCTTTTTCGCTTTTCAGGAACATTCTTATAAAAGACGTTAGCACTTTATTGTTTGGTCTAACAATGCCACTGAGCCAAAGCTGGCCGCTACTTATCTTAAACGGTACTAGCGTGATCATGCGGGGAAGTATTTTGCTGCAGATGCACAAACTAAAACGCCGAGAACTCGCTATGTCAGAGTAGTTTCTCGGCGTTTAACTCTTGTGTCCGGCAAGGCACGTTTTTGAACAGCGTCTCCACTACACGCTACTTTAAACAAGCATACAAAGGGCGCGCTATAGTACCACTTCTGCCATATTTCCTTTACTTTCCAGCCAAATCTTTCGGTCACCAGAACGCTTCTTGGCAAGCAGCATATCCATCAACTCCATCATTTCTTCTGCATCTTCAATGGTAAGCTGAACGAGACGGCGCGTGTTAGGATCCATTGTCGTTTCACGAAGCTGTAACGGGTTCATCTCGCCCAAGCCTTTAAAACGCTGAACGTTCACTTTACCGCGCTTATTTTCAGCTTCAATACGATCCAAGATGCCCTGTTTTTCACCTTCATCTAGCGCGTAATACACCTCTTTGCCCACATCTATACGGAACAGCGGCGGCATAGCTACATACACGTGCCCTGCGTCGACTAAGGTTCTGAAATGGCGGACAAACAACGCGCAAAGCAAGGTTGCAATATGTAGCCCATCTGAGTCAGCATCAGCGAGAATACAAATTTTGCCGTAGCGCAAGCCTGATAAATCTGTTGAATCGGGGTCAATGCCCAATGCCACTGAAATATCGTGAATTTCTTGTGAAGCAAGCACCTGAGAAGAATCAACTTCCCAGCTGTTCAATATTTTTCCGCGCAGCGGCATAATTGCCTGAAATTCTCTGTCTCGAGCCTGTTTAGCCGAGCCCCCAGCAGAGTCCCCTTCCACTAAAAACAGTTCGGAGTAAGAGATATCTTGTGAAGAGCAGTCGGTAAGTTTGCCTGGCAGAGCTGGGCCTTGCGTCACTTTTTTACGAGCGACTTTTTTGGTTTGACGCAATCGGCGCTGTGCATTGTTAATACACATTTCCGCAAGTGCTTCTGCAATCTCAGTGTGCTGATTTAACCATAGGCTGAAGGCATCCTTTACCACCCCCGAAACGAACGCACTGGCTTGACGTGATGACAACCGCTCTTTGGTTTGCCCAGCAAATTGCGGGTCCTGCATTTTAGTGGACAGAATGTAGGCGCAACGATCCCAAATATCATCTGGCGATAGTTTAACGCCACGAGGCATAAGGTTTCTGAACTCACAGAACTCGCGCATAGACTCCAACAGTCCTTGGCGCAGGCCGTTAACGTGTGTACCGCCTTGGGCAGTGGGAATAAGGTTTACATAGCTTTCTGTTACCAAATCACCGCCCTCAGGCAACCACAAGACCGCCCAATCAGCCGCCTCGGTATTGCCGCTGAACGAACCAACAAAGGGCGTATCAGACGGTAGCGTTTCAAACTCTTCGACTGCTTGGTACAGATAGTCTTTCAAGCCGTCTTCGTAATACCACTCTTGGCTTTCTTTAGAAATTTTGTTCTCGAAACGAATGCGAAGACCAGGACTGAGCACCGCTTTCGCACGTAAATTATGAATTAACCGGCTTACCGAGAACTTGGCAGAGTCGAAGTACTGAGGATCAGGCCAAAAGTGAACCCGAGTTCCTGTATTACGCTTTCCACAGGTATCGATAACCTGCAAATCTTCCACTTTATCGCCGTTTTCAAATGCAATTTGATAAACATTGCTGTCCCGTCGAATGGTCACTTCAACGCGGGTTGAAAGGGCATTGACCACTGAGATACCTACGCCGTGTAAACCACCAGAGAACGCATAATTTTTGTTCGAAAATTTTCCGCCTGCGTGAAGCTTACAAAGAATAAGCTCTACTCCAGAGATCCCCTCCTCAGGGTGAATATCCACGGGCATTCCGCGACCATCATCAACCACTTCCAAGGATTGGTCTTCATGCAAAATAACTTTAATGTTAGACGCATGCCCGGCGAGTGCTTCATCCACACTGTTATCGATCACTTCCTGACCCAAATGGTTTGGTCGGGTCGTGTCGGTATACATACCAGGGCGGCGCTTAACGGGGTCAAGGCCGTTTAAAACCTCGATAGCATCTGAATTGTATTGATTTGACATAGTTATGGTTATTATTTCAGCCAGCGACGAAAAGGGATGTAAGCAGCACTGGTGTTAAGCACAGTACTGCACTGTGTAAGTTTGATGTTAGCAGGGCTCGGTGAACCTGGCAATGCGCTTATTTTAGCAAAAACTGGGCAATAGAAGGTAAGTGATTCTCGTAGCCTACGAAGCTATGATCGCCGCCTTCTTCAATGACGAGATGACTTTGTGCATACTTTTCTTCAGCAAGTCGGTAATCCAGGGTTTCATCACCAGTCTGAAGTAAAACTTTGTAGCACTCAGGCGCATTTAGTGATTCAGCTTCCAGTGCTTTAATGACGTCCATATCACTTGCAACAATCTCGAACCTTGCCTTGCTGTAAGGGTTTTCGTGCTCACCTATAAAGCTTTGCAGCAGTTCATAAGGACGAACCGCTGGATTGACCAACACCGCTTTGCCACCAAACTTTTCTATTAGAAACGTAGATAAGTAGCCGCCCATGGAGCTTCCGATAAGTTTAAGCCCATTTTCTAAAAGCGCGGGGGTGCTTTCAATGAGTGCAAGAAGCTGGTTTTCTACCTTACTGGGAAAATTAGAAAGCGCCGGAATATGTAAAGTCACATCCGAGTGGTGCTTCTCAAAATACGCTTTTGTTGCTGTTGCTTTCATTGACTGCGGGGAACTTAAAAATCCGTGAAGGTACAAAATATGCTGCATTGTTATCTCTTATTTTTCGACCCGTTTAACCGTTACGTTCACTGCACCATGTTCATGTAGCTCTACTACCTGATAGCCAGGTGCTTCGTTGCATACACCAAACTCGGCCTGCATCTTCCACTGCCAACATGTAGAGGGGCTGCCATAAGAGGGCGTATCATTTTTACTTATACTCTGACGCAGCGGCGAATGTACATGACCGTGAATTAATATCTTAATTTGTGAATATTTCTCTGTTAACGCGACTATTTTTTGTGCACCCGTTAGTTCATGCTTATCCATCCAACTATTCGACGGCAGAACATGGTGATGCAGTGCGATTACGTGTTTTTCGTTTGGGAATTGTGCTATTGCGTGTTCAAGAGCATGTACATCTTCATCATTTATCTCTCCTGCTGCGGTGTGAATATCCTTTGATGAGCGAGTATCTACACCGTGTATATGCCAGCCCTGAAAGCGAATCGGCTTACCACTTTTAAGGTGCCGCTTGCCCAACACCCTGTCAAAATGAGGGTTATTATCGTGATTACCGGCCAGCACAAACCACTCTACCTTCGTGTCTGCGACATAGCGTTCCATTAAAGTTGTGAAATGCTGATAGCTCTCTAAAGAATTGTCACCGCTTATATCACCAGTGACGAGCATGAGGGCTTTGTGACGCGCATGAAGTGTACTTTGCGTGGCGCCTTTAGTACTGTCTATACTACCTTCAGTAAACGGATATACGGCATGATTAAGCACGCTATCGAGCGAATGATAAGGGGCAATACCTGCGTAACCGGTTTTGTTTTTGTCTTTTAGTAAGTGACAATCACTTAACTGTACAAGAGTAATCACGCTTCAGAAGTGATATTTGGGGCATGCTGCAAACAAAAATTTAGCCACTCAGCTAAAAAGATGTTCACCATATGCTTTTCGTTGCGCTGGCGCATCTTTAAGTTCGGATACTCGTAAGAGGGTTCGAGCGCTCCCGTATTTTGGCTATTGATAACCTCCGCCATGCGAGCGTCGTGATATAGGCGCACCGTCATACTAGGCGTTAAGTAAGACGGCATGTCTTTAGTGGTTTGCTTAATACTTAATGTACTGGTGTAGCGAGCAGACTCCACAATGCGTATTTCATAAGACAGGCCCACTCCTACCGAAAATTCATAGCTCAAATCTTCCGTATCGCAATCAGGCAAAATTCTTAGAACATGGGAGTAGTTCAGTTCGCAAAGCGCCTGCATGGAAGGAAGATGAGGTACATATTTTCGTTGGTTGCGTTGAGTCACGATGTCTGCCACTGCTCCAGAAGTTGTGTTTTGTGCATAAAGAACCATTGTAGCGCAATTACCGCTGCGGCGTTGTCAATATGGCCATTCTCCAACCATTCAAGGGCGGTGTTTTCTTTTATTCGGTGTACTTTAATGTCTTCAGACTCGCTTTCTAGGCCGTGAATGCCCTGCGCTTGGCTAGCATCAGTCTTTGCTATAAAAATGTGTAATCTTTCGGTCGTGCCGCCCGGGCTCGATAAATAACTCAGCGCTTTCGTTAATTTATCTAACGTGATACCCGCCTCTTCCATAGACTCTCTATGGCATACCGCTTCAGGTGTTTCACCTTCATCAATCATGCCAGCAATAATTTCTATCAACCAAGGGCTTGAAGATGTGGCTAATGCCCCAATTCTTACTTGCTCGATTAGCACAAACTCTTGAAGAACTGGATCGTAAGGCAAAACGCCTACTGCATGACCGCGTTCAAATATTTCTCGCGTGACGGTATCACTCCACTCTCCATTAAAACACTTGTGCTTAAATTGATACTGATTCATGGTAAAGAAACCACGATACACTGGCTTAATGTCAGTGATTTCGACGTCATTTGAGGTAAATGAAAGGAATTCCTTGCTCATTTGCTGACACTTATGGTTCAAATAGATTTATCATACATAGTACATTTACACACCAACCATGTATATGCGTTAAAAATGCATAACGGGGTGTGAGCGAATAACAGAAAATCATATTACAAGTCGTCTATTACTATAATAATTGCGTGGGTAGATCACATATTCTGTTACAGTTAATCAAATACTGTTACGAGTTTGGACTTTCGGTTTGTGGTTGAATTTTCATACACTTGGTTTTATTAAGTCGTCCCTTAGAGCGAATGACGACGCAACTTGAACACAACAGGAAGACGTAAGCATGAAACGAACACTTCTGTCGCTGGTTATCGGAGTTTCGATGACAACGGGTGCGCTGGCCGATGACCTTATGCAGGTATATCAACAAGCACTGGCGAACGACCCATTGGTAAACCAAGCGAAAGCGCAACGTGATGCAGCGTTTGAAGGGATTAGTATTAGCCGCGCAAACCTTCTACCACAGATATCTGGCTCGGTAGGCTATACAACTTCTACAGCTGAACGTGCACAAACGTTAGGTGCTAATGCTGATGACCTTCAAATTGTGGTATTTGAAACAGACGTAGACACTATCGATTATGGTTTGCAGGTACAAATGTCACTTTACGACCACGCAAACTGGCTAGGGCTGGATCGCGCTGAAAAAGTGGCCGAGCAAAGCGACGCCCAGCTTGCCGCTAGCATGCAAGACGTTATTGTGCGTACGGTTACTGCTTATTTTGACGTACTACGTGCACGTGACAATGTTGAATTTGTGGGCGCTGAAAAACGTGCCATTGAGCGCCAGTTAGAACAAACTCGCCAGCGTTTTGAAGTGGGTTTAACGGCTATTACTGACGTACACGAAGCTCAGGCCAATTACGACAGCACGGTGGCGCAGGAAATCCAAGCAAAGAACCAGCTTGAATTTGCTCTTGAAGCGCTTCGCGTAATTACAGGTAAATATCACGATCGTTTGTTTGGGCTAAACACAGAGAATTTTGCCGCAACTATGCCTGTGCCAGCGGCTGTCGATGAGTGGCTAGAAACTGCGCAGGATAAAAACTTAGCACTTCTGGTTGACAGACTTGCTATGGATATCGCGAAAGAAGATATTTCAATTGCGCGCTCGGGTCACTTACCTACCCTTGGTTTAACAGCTAACGCATCGCGAAGCAAAGACGATATTTCAAACCCTTTCTTACAGTTTGAAACACCTTATCTTGATAGTCAGTCAGTTGCGGTTCAATTGAATGTGCCTATCTATCAAGGCTCTCGCGTTTCATCGCAAACCGACCAAGCTAAGTTTAACTATGTTGCAGCAAGCCAAGCAGCTGAACAGACTTATCGTCAAACTGTGCAGTCTATTCGCAGCTCGTTTAACAATGTAAAAGCGTCAATCTCAACGATTCGTGCTTTAGAGCAGTCAGTGGTCTCAGCAGACAGCGCCCTTAAAGCAACAGAAGCAGGTTTTGATGTAGGTACACGTACCATTGTTGACGTGCTAGACAGCACACGTAACCTGTTCGATGCACGTCGTAACCTTGCGGGCGCACGCTATGACTTTATTCAGTCAGTGGTTACGCTTAAGCAAGCGGCAGGTACATTGACAGGTGAAGATGTGGCTATGATCAACCGTGGTCTTAAGCCAGTACAAACGACTGACACAAACAGCTAATTTACGACATCGTACGGCTGTTAGTTTTAGGATGAATTGAGAGGGTAGCGAAATGCTGCCCTTTTTTTTGCTTCCTAGCGTCTTAAATGATGAGAAAAAACGAACTACTTCTGTGAGGAAAACCTTTTTAACGCGACCAGCAGTTCGCGGCAATCATCGCATAGTGCTTGCGCATTGCTTTTGTTTAAAACGAGGGTAGATAAACGCATAGACACCGCGTGTAATTTTGCTTGCAACAAACGTAATTCATCATCCATGATTATGCCCTTTATTTTTTGCCTAAGTGTGTACGGTCTCAATTTTTTGAGTTTTTTGCACAAGTATCAGTTTTAAATCGCGTGTTGCGCCCTTAAATCTATGAATCAGCAACAGCTACGATATAAACCACAACTTTAGTATAACGCCAATAGGGCTTACAGCAAGCCTGTTGGTATAGTGTTTTTCCCTTGAGTGATAATTAAAAATGCAAGCCTCTGAACTTCAGAATAAATTTGAACGGATCCGCGCCAATAAATGGTTCGAAGCCTTTGTCATCAGCGTGATTGTTATCTCCGCACTGCTCGTAGGTGCTAAAACCTATGAACTCCCCTCTACAATGGCGTCAGTCACCCTGTTTTTAGATTGGTTCATCAGCGCCTTCTTTCTCACTGAACTCACTATTCGTTTCTTAGCAGAGAAACGTAAGCGCTACTTTTTCAAGAGCTTTTGGAACTGGTTTGACACACTGATAGTCGTTATTAGCTTGATTCCTGCAGACGATACGGAACTTGCATTGATAGCACGGCTAGTCCGCGTGTTCCGTGTACTGCGTATGATTTCAATCATTCCTGAACTTAGGATCTTATTAGTCTCACTGGTCAAAGCCCTGCCTCAATTAGCCTACGTGATGCTATTAATGTTTATTATCTTTTATATCTATGCCGCCGTGGGCAGCACGTTGTTTGAGAACATCAATCCCGTACTTTGGGGTGATATCACCATTTCCATGCTCACACTCTTTAGGATCATGACATTCGAAGATTGGACAGATGTCATGTACGAAACTCAAGAAGTGTATCCATTGAGTTGGATTTTCTACCTGACTTTTATCTTTTTTACTGCGTTTGCTTTTTTGAACATGGTCATTGGAATTGTGGTCAATGTCATGGAAAGAGAAAATGAAAAAGCACGGGCTGAGAAAGAGGCCGCCTTGTTAGAAGAGCAAATAGCGCAAGGACATGTAGAACCTACACTACACGATGTGATGAAGGAGTTGCGCGAACTAAAAGCACAGCTGTCCGCGCAACAGGCAAAGGCTTGCAATACCAGTCCGCACAGATAATTACCCACTCAGCGAGAGCTATGCGAATTGGTATTAGGATGCGTGATACTAAAAAAACAAAGGCCACATGCGTGGCCTTTGTTTAACTAAAAGTCGGAGAGCTCAAGAATAAGCACGATCCTTTTTACTTCTTTGCTCGCCTTAAATGCCATATTGCTGCTTAAGATTTTCCGCTCTTTGCTTTGCAGCTTCTGACGAAAACTCTCGGCTTGCTAAGCGACGCTTTGCTAATGCCTCTTTATCTAATTCAAGTAACAAGGTGACGTGGTTTAAATACACCTCATCACTGGCAATTGGTGCCGCAGAAATCTGTTCATAGAGGGCTAATGCCGCGTCTTTATCCCCCTTCGCAATGTAAATTTGCGCCAGTGTATCTACAGCATCTGCGTTCTCACGTTGAAGCGACACGGCTTTTTTCGCAAGTTCCTCAGCGCGTTTTAGTTCACCGTCCTCAAACGCCAAATATGCCAAGTTATTTAACACAACAAAGTTGTCTGGAGTTTTGGTCAGCACGTTTTCATAGGTGTTAATTGCCGCATTTCTATCGGAGCGAATTTGGCGCTCAGCCAACAACATTGCGCTTTGCACATCATTATTGTGCGTATCGACATGCTTTTCTAGAAAGCTAAATGCTTGTTCTTTTTTACCAGACATCTCTAATGCAGCCACTAAAAGTAACGCATTATCTGAATTGGGTGTTGCGTCATAGGCCACTTTAGCATGGTCTACCGCCTGCTCTGGCGCTTTTTCGATAAGATGTAAGCGTGCAATTATGCCTCTTACAAATGGCAATGCTTTTACGTCATCAGCGGCACTGTTAATAATATCCCACGCGGGTTTTGCCTGCCCCAAACGGCTATGAAAATACGCTTTCAACAGCGTTAGCTGAGCGTCAGGACGTTTTGCCAGCACCTTATCAGTAAGCGCTAAGCCCTGCTTAAACTGCTTTTGTGAATCAACAATCAATAGCTTGCCAAGTACAGCATTTTTGTCTTGCGGATAAAATGATAACCAGCGATCGAAAAATGCCGTCGCTTCTTTCACATTATTAGTGGCTATGAGCGTTTGACCTTTCAAGTTCCAAAAAGTCTGTGGCGACGCCTCATCACCTTGCACATCGGCTAACAACGACACCGTTTTATCAAGCTGACCATTTATCGAGTACATCCTCGCTAGCAATAGCCTTAAATTAAGGTCATTTTTCTTATTGCTAAGTTGCTTTTGGGTATGTGCGATAACGTCTTCACCATTGCCCTTTTCTGCGGCCAATGCAAACCACAGCGCCAACCCCTGCACATCCGCTGGGTTCTTATCAACAAATGCGCGAATAAACGCGATGGCATTGTCTTTTTTACCCTCAGCCACCAGCAGTTTTGCTCTGGAGTACGTCACCTCGTTACCCGCGTCACTTAGCCCGCTAGCCTTATCGAAATACTGCGCAGCGTCTTGATAAGCGCCTTCTGCCGTTGCAATATTGCCAAGATAGATGAGCGGAGCCGCGGTTTCCGGCGATTGTTCGTGCCACTCTTTAGCGGCAGCTTTTGCTTTATCAAGCTGATTAGTTGCTACATAAGCACGTAGTAGTGTTGCTTGTGACGTCACCGACTCTGGCGCTTTCTCGACCGCTTCTTCAAGATTCACCAAACCGTCAATATCATTGAGCGACAATTGAAGTACACCAAGACGAGATAAATCCTCTGCAGTAGTACTGACTGCCTCAGACTTTTCTACCATTTGCTTTGCGCCCACCACATTACCGTCTTTAAGCAACTGATAGCTGGCCTTTGAGAATAATGCAGCGTCAATTCCCTGTTCGCCTTCTACCCGAGCTAAAACTTCGAGCGCTTCGTCATTTTCACCAAGTTGAAGCATGCTGTCTGCAAGCATACGAAGGCCGGGGTGATTGTCAGGCAGACTAGATGCCACCATAGTTAGGTGACGCTGAGCAGCCTCAAAATCTTGAATTTGATAGGCACTGAAACCTGCCACAAGACGAACAACTTGATCGCTCTTGCCGTTTTGCACGGCAATGTCTAAATGCGCTAATGCTTTCGCATAATTCTGATTAGCCGACTCGATAATACCCTTGAAGGTGTTCAACAAAGGATGGTTTTCGTTAAGAGTTAGTAAGTTATTAACAATGGGCTCCGCCTTTGCTAAGTCTCTTATCTCAATTAATAGAGCGGCGTAGGCAAACTTACTGGTCACGTCATCGGGAAATTGGCTGACGTAAACGCCGTAAACCTCAGCGGCTTTTTCAGACTCGCCTTTTTGTAGATAGATTTTTGCAAGCTGCTGCAGTACATCTTTGTTTGTTGGCGCTTGTTCGCGAAGGGCTTCTGTTGCCGCCAGCGCACCTTCCATGTCATTGTCTAAAACGAATACATAACTATCTATAAGCCCTTTATATACCGAACTTGTATCTAACGTAGAGAGGTCGTCCAGTAAAGCGCGTGCTTCTTCCGTTTTGCCCAACTGCATCAGTGCCTGTAGCTTATAAAAACCGACTTCCGCGGACTCTACTGCTGTCATGCCTTGCGCACGGTAATCCACCTCAGCAAGGGCGTTTTCTGCTCCCGACTGTTGATAGGCTAGAGAAAGAAGAGGAATAACCTGGCTCACAGGGTGCCCCAACTCCATTGCTTTATTGAGTTCTTTTTCTGCCGAAGCGAAATTATTTTGCTGTAAATACAGTTTACCTAGTTCAAAACGCGGCTCGGCGGCATCGGGGCCTTTTTGAATTGCGTTTTTGTACTCCACGATGGCTGCGTCAAGTTGCTGTTGCGAGGCGAAATTTCTAGCGTCAGCTAAATGACTTTCCATAGTCTTTTCACTACAGCCTGACAAAAGTGCACTGGTCAGCATGACAGCCAACGTTGTGCGTTTAATTAATTTATTTGTTCTCTGCTTTGTCATCGTAATTCCTTGCCCTTCCTCTGATTTTTATTGTCACACCGCTGCACTATTGTAAAAAGCGCCATCACACTGCTTATTATTTCATCTAATTTGTGCAATTTCGTGGCAACCTGTCCATTATTCGAATATAATATGGGTTTTTGCAACACTGCTGGCAAGCATATCGCGAAATACGCTGAAAATACGCTACATAAACTCGCCTCATGTGCTAGTTAATCGCTGTATAGCGTCTTGCGATAATAAACCGCTGAATTTGGTTTAATCGTATGCCGCACCCTCCTTACTTAATGCACCAGGACCCTTAATGACAACAACTGTCGACATGACATTTAAAGACCTCAATTTACCAGAACCTATCTTACAAGCCCTCGAAAAAGTTGGCTACGAGAAACCGTCACCTATACAAGCAGAGAGTATCCCTCTTCTTCTTCAAGGTCACGATTTACTCGGTCAGGCACAGACAGGGACAGGAAAAACCGCTGCGTTTGCCCTGCCCATGTTGGCAAATATCGATCCTGAGCAAAGTAAGCCGCAATTACTGGTATTGGCCCCAACTCGTGAACTAGCTATTCAGGTTGCAGAGGCGTTTCAGGTTTATGCGAGCTTTAGTCAAAAAATTAGAGTACTTCCCGTATACGGCGGTCAGTCGTACGACAACCAAATTCGTCAGCTTAAACGGGGCGTGCAAGTGGTTGTTGGTACACCAGGACGTATTATCGACCATATTAAGCGCAAGACATTAGACTTAAGCGAACTTAAGTATCTTGTACTTGACGAAGCGGATGAAATGCTTCGTATGGGCTTTATTGATGACGTAGAGCTTATTCTGAGCCATGCACCTGAAGAACGCCAGACGGCGCTTTTCTCAGCAACCATGCCTGGCCCAATCAAGAAAATTACCCAGCGCTACTTGAAAGATCCTAAGCACGTAAAAATTGCGTCTAAGGTAAGTACGGCAAGCACGATTCGCCAGCGATACTGTCAAATCGCGCCTCATCACAAACTTGAAGCGTTAACCCGTATCATGGAAGTCGAAGTATTCGACGGTATGATTATCTTCGTGCGCACGAAAACCGCTACTGTTGAGTTGGCAGACAAACTGTCGGCCCGTGGTTACGATGTCGAGCCGTTAAACGGTGACATACCACAGGCGGCTCGCGAGCGCACGGTTGAAAAGCTTAAACAAGGTCAAATTGACATTCTTGTTGCTACTGATGTTGTTGCCCGCGGACTAGACGTTGAACGTGTAAGTCACGTGATTAACTATGATATTCCATATGATAGTGAATCTTACGTACACCGTATCGGCCGTACCGGTCGTGCTGGACGTCAAGGTGACGCCATCTTGTTCATTTCGCACCGTGAAAAGCGCTTGCTATTCTCTATTGAGAAAACGACTAAGCAGCCTATTGAAGCAATGCCAATTCCTTCAATTAGCGAAATTAACGAAACACGCCTCAGTCGCTTTAAGCAATCAGTTGCCGAGGCAACGCAGGACGATGGCATCGAGTCGTTAATGCCAATCGTTGAAATGATTAAAGCAGAAAACGAAGCGTCGCCTGAAGTGTTAATGGCCGCGTTACTTAAAATTGCGCAGGGCGACGAACCTTTACTCCTTAAAGAAACGGATCGTCCAGACATCAACAGCAAACCTCCTCGCGATAGCCGCGAGAGAAACAGCCGTGATGGTCGTGACGGCCGTGACGGTCGAGAGAGAAAGCCGAAGGTGCCACGCGGAAACCGTAAGCCAGAAGAAGGTATGCAGCGCTTCCGCATCGAAGTAGGCCATGTTCACGGTGCTAAACCGGGGAATATTGTTGGCGCGATTGCGAACGAAGCGAATATCAACTCTAAGCACATCGGTGCTATTGAGATTTATGATAACTTCAGTACCGTCGACCTTCCAGAGGGCATGCCTAAAGAGACACGTGATACCCTTTCAGGTACACGAGTAGCAGGTCAGCGTTTAAATATTCGCGAGTGGTCTGATACGCCTCCACCTAAGCGGGAAGGACGCGGCGAACGTGCCCCTCGTGGCGACCGTCCTCCTCGCGAGAACCGTGATGACCGCCCAAACCGCGGTAGTCGTGAAGAGCGCGGCAACCGTGAAAACCGTAAGCGTAAGAACTAAATAGCAACACATGTAGCCTTTATATAACCAATCGAAATATAAAGGCTAATTTCGTTGTTTTCTAAATAAAAAGAATTGGCGCAGAATAGTGTCAGTTCTTTTTTTGTATGTGAAGCTAATAAAACCTTTATGGATTACTTTCCGTTATTCCTAGACGCAAGAAAACTCAATGTTCTTATTGTTGGAGCAGGCGAAGTTGCAGCCCGCAAGCTGGAGCTCGTTATGAAGACGCCAGCCACGATTACTGTAATTGCACCTTGGGTTTGCGATACAGTTAAACTGCTCGCACAGAACGAGAAAGTAAGCCTTATCGAGCGCGAGTTTGAAAATAATGACCTTACTGGTAAGGACATGGTTTTTATCGCAACTGATAAGCCTGACGTCAATCAGCACATTCACGACCTCGCTCGTACCCACAAAGTATTGGTCAATGTGGTGGACAACACGCCACTATGTCAGTTCATTACCCCTTCAATTGTTGACCGCTCGCCTATTGTCATTGCGATGAGCAGCGGCGGTGTTGCCCCTGTACTACTGCGATACCTGCGTCAAAAACTAGAAACCGTACTGCCGGCCAATTTAAGTCGTCTCGGCGCGTTTTCAGAAAAATTTCGCGATAAAGTGAAGCAAACCCTTAATGGCGTTACTGCACGACGTTATTTTTGGGAAGATGTTCTCGACGGTGATATCGCTGAAATGGTAGAAAAAGGGCAAGATCAAAAAGCCGACGACGCCTTTGAGTTAGCGCTTCAGGCAGCAGCTGAAGACAAAAAAGTAGAAGGTCAAGTCTATCTCGTAGGTGCAGGTCCCGGAGACCCGGATCTACTCACATTTCGTGCACTGCGCTTAATGCAAAAAGCCGATGTCGTGGTTTACGACCGCTTGGTTTCACCCCAAATTCTTGAACTTGTGCGACGTGATGCTGAGAAAATCTATGTGGGCAAAGCGAAGAGCAATCATACACTGCCACAGGACGACATCAACCAACTGATGGTTGACGAGGCCAAAAAGGGCAATCGCGTCGTGCGTCTAAAGGGCGGCGACCCGTTTATTTTTGGTCGTGGTGGAGAAGAAATTCAGACTCTCATTAAACACGGCATTGAATTTCAAGTGGTGCCAGGGATTACCGCAGCAAGCGGCGCATCTAGCTATGCGGGTATTCCCCTCACCCACAGAGATCACGCCCAGTCCGTGGTGTTTGCTACCGGGCACCTCAAAAATGGTACTATCGACCTAAACTGGTCTGCATTAGCACAAAGAAATCAAACCGCAGTGTTCTACATGGGTCTCACCGGCCTACCCATTATTTGTGAAAAGATGATAGAGCACGGTTTAGATGCCAGTACCCCCATAGCGCTTGTGCAATCTGCGACAACTGATAATCAGCGAGTGCTAACAGGTACGCTCGAAACTATTGTTGCCAAACAGGAGGAAGCCCAACTTCAGCCCCCAACGCTGATTATCGTGGGTAGTGTGGTCAGCCTTCACGACGAACTCAATTGGTATCAGGAATAGGAAGTCTGGCGATTCGCCGCTTCTATCGCCTTGTTTTTTGCATTCAGGTGCGCATACTCAATAGTATCTTCGTTACAACGAGTAGGCGTACCTCCGGTGGTTTATAACTTTACACTCTCTTTTTTAAGCACTGCTAAAATGGGTTTAATGGTTAGGTCCTGCTTGATAGCAGCAGGGCTTCTTGTTTCGTTTTTATCACAAGGCGAACAGCTCAAATTCACAAAAAGACACACCGATATGGGCGTTGCGTTGAGCTACGAATGGCTTGATGGTGACAATGTTCTTCAGTCTATTGCTTTCGAATTAACCAAAGATGCGTTAAACGAAGCCCCTACTCAACAAGCAAACTACAAACCTAAAATAGCTCAGCGCTATGTCAGCGTCGCACTTATGGAAGAAGCGAGGAAAATAAACCCTAAGGATGCGCGCGTAAAAATCATTCCTAAACGCGAGTCTATTGATATAGAAGTAAAGGGCTCAAACGAAGAGCAGGTCGAGGCAATTCTTCAAAACCTGAAAACCGTCCAGCAAAAAGAATATGATAAATATTTGCAAACCCATTATTTTACCCGCTTTACTACCCTCTTCAATCAGCAGGCCATAAAACCTGACCATGTAAGATACGCAGCCGAATCAGTGAAACCTCTGGTAGCCGCATCGCAAGCGTTCTACGAAAAATTAGAATCAGACTCAGATTCAAGAGCTTACTTTTCATTGCTTCTCGGTTGGATACAAAGCATTCCCTATGACACGTTAGAAGATAGGGTGGTGAGTAATGGTTCAGGGTATGCGCCCCCCGTAAGTGTCCTCATGCAAAACCTTGGCGATTGTGATAGCAAAGCCGTACTCGCGTCGTCTATGGTAAGGGCGTTTTTACCTTCAACCAAAATGATAATGGTCTTCCTACCTAACCATGCATTACTTGGCATAGCGCTCACCCCCATGGTGAATGAAAGAACCATTGAACATGATGGCGACACTTTCGTTTTATATGACCCTACCGGGCCAGCACTTATTCCCTTTGGTCAAGTATCTGAAGACACGGAGCGCCATATTGTCACCGGTCGCTATCAAGTAGAAATTATGGAGTGAGTCGGCTGTCTGTCTTGAATGTATAAGCACCCGCGACACACTTCTTATCTCGTGAATAGACGAAAAAGCGCCACGAGAGCGTAGCGCTTTCATAAGGAAAGGTAAGAGCCGAGATGAAGATAAACTTACAAATTTTCTTCTGCAAAACTCGCAAGGCGACTTCTTACCACCCCATCAAGGTTAATGGTGGCACTACCGGAGAAATCTTTAAACTTCTCGACCAAGTAGGTAAGCCCCGACGTCACGGCACTGAGATAATTACTGTCGATCTGCGCCAGGTTCCCCCCCACAATAAGCTTGGTACCTTCTCCACATCGGGTAATGATGGTTTTAAGCTGGGACGCAGTTAGGTTTTGAGATTCATCTAAAATCACAATGGCATTTTGAATGCTTCGCCCTCGCATAAAGTTCACCGACTTGTACTGAATGTTGGCTTTTTCCATGATGTAATTCATAGAGCCTTTCGTGTTTTCGTCGTGCTTGTGAAGCACTTCAAGCGAATCGGTAATTGCCGCCAACCAAGGCAACATTTTTTCTTCCTCCGTGCCCGGTAAGAAACCAATAGACTCTGCAATTTCCGGCGTACTCCGTGTCACGATAATCTTGTCGTACATATTGCGTTCAACGACCATTTCAAGCGCAGCCGCCAATGCAAGCAGTGTTTTACCGCTACCGGCAGGTCCTGTAAGAATGACCATATCGATATGGGGGTCAAGTAATGCGTGAAGCGCCATAGCTTGCCCGATATTTTTAGGTGTAATCCCCCAGGCATGACGCCCCATCAAACGTTCGTAACCTAAATCTAAAACCTCCAAATGATCATCGGTGATATCTTCTACCAGGCCTGCAAACTGTTTAGTTTCATCAAGCAAAAACTCGTTCACATATGCCTCTGGAAGCATGGATTTGGAAATGGTGTGTATGGTGTCGCGCCCTTCACTGCGGCTATCCACACTTTTCACGCTATCCCAAAAATCACCTTCAAACGTATGAAAGCCCCTGGATAGATACTTAATGTCGGTAATAAGCTGATCGGTTCGATAGTCTTCAACATGAGCAAGGCCAGCCCCTTTTGCCTTAAGGCGCATGTTTAAGTCTTTGGTAACCAACACCACTTTTTGCGGCGCGAACGTCTTTTGCAAGTGAAGCGCTACGTTAATAATGCGGTTGTCGTTCTCATTGCTGGTGAACACCTGCTGGGCCTCAACCATGTTGAGGTCGGCAAAGATAGATAGGCTACCTGTTGGTGCCGTTTGACCCGCGCCCAAGCCTTCCATTGATACACCGGCAAGCATATCTTCTGGCGTTGCGTCGTGGAGTAAATCCTCCATTGCCCGAATGGATACCCGTGCATCACGCGCTACGTCTTTTTTGCTGTCTTTGATATAGTCGAGCTCTTCCAATACGGTCATTGGAATTACGACATCATGTTCTTTAAAAGAGAGAAAAGCGTGAGGTTCGTGCAGCAGAATATTGGTATCGAGGACGTAAATCTTTGTATCAGTAGAATTCTTTCTTGGCATCCTTTACTCCAGTAAATAAAGCTAGGTCATGTACCGTGTTCATTTATGAACGCGCGCACTAACAAGCTACAGTTACGGTTGTAGGAGAATGCCGCTCGAAACAGGACTTCTTCCCCTACTCGCGTCGACTGAGAAGCAGTACTACATTTTCTGCCTCCAAGGTTCGTCATTTAAATGAACGACCCCTTAATTCCACCATAATCCAGTTTTTGAGATTTAGCACTGTTTTTTCTTTTTTATTTTTCGCTAGAGTAAGTAAGAAGCGAAGAACAGTCCTATCACGTTATATGAGACGACACAGCGCTCCAATTCTGCATTAAAGAAGAAACTGGCATACTTGGTTCGTAACAAATGCTCACACTTTAGCTTCAGTTAGCGCAGTTTTACCTGCCTTTTTAATACCCAAATAGGCTAAGGTGTATTTGTTGAAGCGGTGAAGATCTGTAGTGCTAATCTTCTTGTTGGCGTAGTGGCATCAGTACCCAATTCCCCCGCCCAACCTGCAACCGTAAATCAAATGAGCTAGTATTAATGACTTATCACAACGCAATGCGTACAATACCGCCCCCCGAAAAACAGGTTGGTAATTTATGAGTTCAGATAGTCAATTTTTAGTTGGTCAGCGCTGGTTAAGCAATACAGAAATAGAGCTGGGGTTAGGTGTCGTTATCGGTAGCGATTTTCGTTCAGTCGAAGTGTTATATCCAGCCACAGGCGACGCGAGGAAATACACGAAGCAAGATGCCCCGCTTACGCGACTTATCTTTGAAATTGGCGAAACGGTAAAAAGCCAAGACGGCTGGGAAATGACTATTACCGAAAAAGAAGAAAATCAGGGACTATTCATTTATCACGGGCTTCGCGAAGATACGAAAGCGCAAGCGCGATTACCTGAAACTATGCTAGACAGCCACATCCGCTTAAACCAACCTGAAAAGCGATTGTTTAGTCAGCAATTAGACAACCCAAAATGGTTCGACTTGCGCGAGCGCGCACTTGATCATCAGTATGACTATCTGCGTTCCAGCACCATCGGTCTTGCCGGCGCACGTATTTCGCTTATTCCTCACCAGCTTCATATTGCTTCAGAGGTCGGCGGTAGACACGCACCGCGGGTGTTACTGGCTGACGAAGTGGGGCTGGGGAAAACAATTGAGGCGGCGCTGATTATCCACCAGCAGCTTAAAACTGGCCGTGCAAGTCGGGTGCTTATACTAGTTCCTGATTCACTCGTGCACCAATGGTTAGTAGAAATGCTTCGTCGTGTGAACCTCCCTTTTGCCATATACGATGAAAGTCGATGCGAAGCTATAGAAGAAAGTGAGGCTAATGATACTGACGAAATCAACCCGTTTGAAAACGACCAGCTAGTACTTTGCAGTATCGACTTCCTAAGCTCGAATGAAAAGCGCCAGCAGCAAATTCAGGCAGCAGGTTGGGATTTAATGGTCGTCGATGAAGCCCATCACCTTGCATGGTCAAGTGAAGCGCCATCTGCTGAATACCTGTGCGTTGAAGCGCTTGCCAATCAAACACCTGGCGTATTGCTGCTCACCGCTACCCCAGACCAACTTGGCCACGAAAGTCACTTTGCTCGTTTGCGCTTATTAGATCCGGCACGTTTTCACAGCTACGACGCCTTCTTAGAAGAAGAGTCAAAATACAGCCAACTCGCCGATGCCGTTGCGCCACTGCTCTCAGATGCTGAGCCCAATGATAAGCAGCGCAATAAACTAGCCGACTTTGCGCCTGACGTCATGGAGCACGCGGGTGATTTAAGCTCATCAGAAAATCGCCATGCGTTGCTGCACCAATTAATTGACTGTCACGGTACAGGGCGCATGTTATTTAGAAATCGTCGTGCCAATATCGAAGGATTTCCCGAGCGTAAGTTACACGCCTACGAGCTGGCTTTACCTGAGGTTTATTCAGATGCTGTTAGCGGCGGCGATTTAACCTATTCACTGTATCCTGAGCGTATGGCAAGCGTGGTGAACAGCTGGACTAAACACGACCCTCGTGTTGCGTGGCTGCTTGATTTCATGCAGAGCGTTAAGCCAGAAAAGATTCTTCTTATTTGCGCAAGCGCCCGGACGGCACAAGAGCTAGGTGAGGTTATTCGCACGCAAACCGGTATTCGCCACAGCGTATTCCACGAGGGCATGAGCATAGTTGAACGCGATAAAGCAGCCCATTACTTTGCCGACGAAGAGGACGGCGCACAAATTCTACTGTGTAGTGAAATTGGTAGTGAGGGTCGCAACTTCCAGTTTGCTCACCACTTGGTATTGTTCGACTTGCCTATTACGCCAGACCTGCTTGAACAGCGTATTGGTCGTCTTGACCGAATTGGCCAAACCCAAACCGTACAAATACATGTGCCGTATTTAGCAAAAACCGCGCAGCACGTATTACTAGATTGGTATCACGAAGGGCTTAATGCCTTCGAGAAAACCTGCCCTACCGGCTCGGGCGTATTTGACGATGTTAAGCCATTGTTGATCGGCGCGTGCTTACACCCTGACGATGTGAGCGCACGTGACGAGCTTGTGAACATGAGTGTGACGCTTAATAGCCAACTGGTGGCACAGCTTGAAGCCGGACGGGATCGTCTTCTGGAGTTAAATGCATCTGGCGAAGGACGTGTAGAGCAACTGCTGGAAGACATCATTGCACTAGATACTGAGCAAGAACTCTCACGTTTTATGGGGCGCGTGTTCGATGCTATTGGTGTTCAACAAGATGAAAAAGGTAATGACTGCTTTATTCTTATGCCAACTGAGTCGATGGTAAGCCAGTTACCGGGCCTAGATCCAGAAGGTATGACCGTCACCTATAAGCGCCGAGTTGCTACCACGTTAGAGAACGTTCAATTCTTAAGCTGGGACCATCCACTCGTTCATACCGCCATTGACGTCGTACTCACCGACGTGCATGGCAAAAGCAGTATGGGCTTTATTGCCGAACCGTCTCTTCCCAAAGGGGCTTACTGGATAGAAGCCTTGTTCGTGCTTCAGGCACAAGCACCGAAAGCATTACAGCTTGGCCGTTTCTTACCACAAACGCCAGTGCGTGTTTGTTTAGATGCGCAGGGTAACCCGTCAGATTTAAGCTTCGACGTTAAGCGTAAAATAGGACGCAAAATTTCAGCTCAGCTTTTAAAAGCCTTGCAACAGCCCCTTGAACTAGCCATTGAAAAGACGCGTAAGCTCGCCCACCAGCAAGCAAATAAAAAACAACATGACGCATTAAATAACATGCATAAAACGCTCAACGAAGAGATACAGCGCTTGCGCGATCTTCAAAAGCGCAATCCTGCGGTACGTGACAGCGAAATTGAATTTATTGAGAAGCAAATGAGTGCGCTTGATAAAGTGATTCAAGATGCAGATGTAGAGTTAGACGCGTTGCGTATTGTGGTCAATAACCCGTAACGCACGCATGAGTAATGTAAGCACTCGATGCTTGAGCGACAATTGAAATAACGAGCAAATAATGGCAAACCCAAGTTTTGTTTATAACCCACCGATGACGCCTTATCTTGATATTTTGTATCAAGATGAGGACATGGTGGTTGCGCATAAACCTAGCGGGCTATTGAGCGTTCCGGGCAAAGCATTAGAACACCGCGACTCGCTGATTAGCCGGGTGAACCGAGTGTACCCCACTGCCACGGTAGTGCATCGATTAGACATGGCAACATCGGGGATTTTGGCGCTGGCGCTTAACAAAGCTAGCCATCGTCAGATTTCAAAACAGTTTGAGCTGCGGCAAACTAAGAAGCGGTACTTTGCACGGGTACATGGGCATGTCGAACAAGACAGCGGCGAGGTTAATCTTCCGCTTATTTGCGATTGGCCTAACAGGCCAAAGCAGATGGTTGACCTCGAGCGCGGCAAAAAAGCACTGACTCACTATGAGGTTGTCGAGCGTAAGACGGATGAAAAAGGGTTCCCCTATTCTTTGGTCGCCCTTTACCCTATCACTGGTCGCTCTCACCAGCTGCGCGTACACATGCTTGCTCTAGGCCACCCCATTTTAGGCGACAGATTGTATGCTCATGATGAAGCTCTCTCCATGGCAACTCGCCTTCAGCTTCACGCAGAAAGTTTGAGTTTTTGCCATCCTTCAACGGGTCAGTGGCAACATTTTCAAACCCCTATCCCCTTTAGCCAGTATAGACCACGCTCACTTTCAGCGGAATCTCATACCAATCAATAGTTTCGCTACTTAAGAAACGCCAAAAGGCCAACCTAAACTTTAGCTTTAGTTTTTCGTCGTTTTGCCGATAGCCTTGTATGATTTCAGTAGGTCATTTACTCATTACTGAAGGCATTATGGTTAGCAGAATGAAAAGGCAAAGCACTCTTTTATGAACAGGCATCGCATCACCATCTTTGTTTTAGCCATGGTATCGCTATTCCCTACGATAGCGCACAGCGATTTCTTCACTGACGTGAGCAATGCTTATCTACCAGGCGAGACTACGCTGTTAATGATCGGAGAAGCTGAAGCTCCTCTCATTCAGGTAGAAGCTAAAACCCCTTTATCTCTTGGCACTGCGATTATTCTTACCGAGCCTTTCCCATCAAGCCTCACGCTCTCGCAAGGCAACAGCCTTGCCGATCTGCTTTCAGAGAAAGGGTGGCATGTGGTCATTAGCCCAGTAAATTTACCTATCGATCCCATTTCATCGGTGGAAGAAGGCGTAAGTGCATCAGAAGGCGATGCGGCACAAGAAAATCAAACTAAACAAACCATACATCCTAGAAGCAATCAGCTTACACAATACCTTGACTTCGACTCCGCCACGGCTGCATTGACGCTACAACTCAATGCATTAAATAATTTTCTACAAAACCGTCCAGGCTACCGCATGGTCATTGCACAAGGTATGCTCGCTGCCACTTATTTATCTGCAACAGAACTACAGCCTGCTTTGCACCCTGACACTTTCGTTGCTATATCACCATTTTGGCCTGAAGATGCCACGAATAATTTGCTCATAGAAACCATGGCAAAAGCGGACTTTCCGGTCTTAGATTTAGCCCTCAGCGAGTTCAATGAATGGGAAGCCAACACAACATTAAAGAGAAAAATTCGAGCAAAAAACGAATTAAAAATACACTACAGACAAATCACAATCCCCAGCAACTCTTTAGCCTTTAGTATAAAGAGGATTCAGAAAAACCCACAAATTCAGCTAGTTGCAAATAGCACGATAGGCTGGACACGCCATTTGGGCTGGTAATTCCCTCGCCATAAGCCTAGTCTAAAATAATAATCAAAACAGTCACCTAGATTGCTAACGCAAATTATCAATTCGCTTAGCAAGTGAAAACTACGATTTAGACTATACTTTACAACAACAAAATAAGGCGGTTGAGTTACTTGTGAATGTTCAAGAGTTTGTAGATAACAAGGCGAAACAGCTGTGTTTCTATTTGAGGGCATTTTGGCAGGAAGGGCTCCCAATAGAGGAACTCGAGCTATTTTTTTGGGATAGCATGGAGGAGTGGGGTCAAATTGAATTTACGTTAACCCAGCCCTACACTCAAAAGGAACGTGTTTTCTGGCACTTACTGCATCAAGTGCATTATTGGAATGAAGATAAGCTTAAGCAAGACCGCTTTCTTGTTGACGAGCTTACTAACTGTGTCAATTTCTTGGAGGGTTTAGGACACTGCCCTCTTGACTGTGTTGGTGTTCGTCCGTAACTGTTTGCAATCTCGTCTTTCTGCCCCCATCACTCACAGTCTCCCCTTTCACATACATTATTACCTTCAATGTGTTATTGCTAAACGCTCAGGTTCATGGCTCAATATGGTTTTGAGTTACTCCCAAAGGCTGAAGTTTTGCTCACCGCTTTAAAGACCTTTAACGATAAGCGCTACCTGAATATTTTCCTGTTTGGTATTTCAAGCGGCTTTCCCTGGATCATGATTGGCTCAGTACTTTCTGCCTGGCTAAAAGATGAGGGGCTATCCCGTTCTGCCATCGGACTCTTCGGCATCATTTTTGCCACGTACTCCTTTAACTTTTTATGGTCACCACTTGTCGACAAAATAAGGCCACCTATTTTAGGGCAGCGAAAAGGTTGGATTTTCGCCATGCAGTGCTGCATTGTTTTTTTATGTCTTTGCATGTCTCAGCTTACCGCAACTTACGACTTATATTATGTTGCTTTAATCGGCCTACTCATCGCTATAGCGTCTGCAACGCAAGATATCGCTATTGACGGATTCCGTATTGATTGCATCGACAAAGACGATAAAGATGGCTTGTCCGCAGGCTCTTCAGTGGCTACGGCAGGCTGGTGGACAGGCTATGGTGGATTGGGTGCTATTCCATTCTTTCTAGCCGACTTAACCGCTTGGTCGTGGCCTGATATCTATGTACTCTTAGCGGCAATTATGGCGCTACTCATGTGCGGAACACTCATTGCTGATGAGCCTTTCATTGACAGAGAAGCCTTACTTCACAACATCACTCGGTCTACGTCAGGGAGCTCTCCATTTATTTATTGGATGAGAACGACACTCTTAACACCGTTTTCGGAATTCTTTAGTCGCAATGGCGTTAAGTTAGCGGCTTCTTTTCTATTGTTCATCTTTCTATTCAAAATTGGCGAGGCCTTCCTCGGTCGAATGAGCATCGTTTTTTATAAGGAGATCGGTTTCTCTAATAGTGATATCGCCACCTACTCAAAGCTGCTTAATTGGTGGGTAACAATTATCTTCTCACTGCTAGGTGGCTTGGTGAACATTCGCTATGGAATTTACCGAGGACTTATGACGGCCGGTGTAGCAATGGCGGCATCAAATCTTCTGTTTGCCCTTATCGCGCAAACAGGCCCCTCTACGTCGTTATTGGCTGTAACCGTCATCGTTGACGGCTTTACTGGCGCGTGGAGCACCGTTGCTATGGTCGCCTTCATATCGCTTTTATGTAATAGAGCATTTAGCGCGACTCAATATGCATTGATGGCCTCATTGAGTGTAGCAGGAAGAACGTTAGTCGCCTCTAGCAGCGGCGTTGTTGTAGACAGCCTACACGGTGACTGGAGCCTGTTTTTTATCCTGACTGCTGCCATGGTAATACCCAGTCTCTGCTTCTTGTACACTATTCGTCATCACATCCATCGGATTGAGAGAGGATAATTTAATCTTATCGCCTTGCAAGTTAGCGAGTGTTATCTACAGTTATCTTATCGATACAGATATTGAAACAGCTACCAAGGAAGAATATTGAGTGCAGGCAAGGTAAATCGCTTTAAGGATAAGTCTTCAGCAAGAGCGCGAAAGTTTACTTTATTAAAAGCAAACTTGGTTGCGGTACTTATTGCGTTGATAACCTGTATCTTTTTTATTGAATTGCTCGATAAAGAGGAGAATATATTAGCGAACTTGAGAAAAGGGCACACCTTTGAAGCTGATATTCTTGCTGCTGAACAGCAAATTAAACACTATAACCTGCGCCAACTTGCTGACTCAACGTCCTCCTCAGCATCGTTCAGTACGCTAAAACTCACTTTGAGCGTTGCTCACCAAAACTTACGTCTGTTTCTAGAAAACGAGTTAGGGATCATAGCGACTGGCAAGGTTCTCGATGAGGACCGCTTTTTAGCAATCTCGCGTGATTTGAACGATGCGCCAGATGAGCAAATGGCTATCGCTGTATTTGACTTAGTCCACACGCTGGTAGAAAGCCCGGCGGAAATAGCAAAACGTTACGATACGAGAGCGCTGACTTTACTTCCACTGTTCACACTCATTCAAGCGCGCGAGAACGCGTATTTTCATCAATTGCAGACGACCTACAGCGACATATGGCGTACCTTTATTATGGGCGTGCTCTCCCTATCATTATGGTATCTAGTGGCGTGGTTTATCTATAGAAAGCTTTCTCATAACAGCGGCTATAAGTTCAGTCGTTCAAAGTTAAGAATTACCCCAGTAGACAAAGAGAGTGAGACGCAAAACAAGGCCTTTCTGCAACTTATTAGTCACGAGTTTCGCGCGCCGATAAGCGCAATTATTAGTGCTCTAGAACTGATCCCTAACATGGAAGCACAGCGCTCGCGTTTAATACAGCAGGCAGAGCAATCAAGCTATCGGTTACTTAACCTGACAAATAACCTTACTGAGGTGCTAGCGTCAGAAACCGATGACGACGTAAATTTAACGAAAGTCGATTTAATAAGCCTGTTAGATGAATGCATATCCCCTTTCTCTGTTCAAGTAAAAGACAAAAAAGTCGAATTCAATATGCACTGCAGTCACAGTGTTCCCCAGCACGTCAAGACTGACCCACTTGCTATTTCCAAGGTGGTTACCAACATCCTTGATAACGCGGTAAAGTTCACGACCAATGGACTCATTGATGTCACCATCACTACCCTCGTCAAAAAGCGAGCGCTTTTTTTGGTCGTGATTATCAGCGATACGGGAATAGGTATTGATGACAACACACAAAAGCACATGTTCGAAAGATTCTATCGTGGCGAACATGCAAGCGTACGACGCTACCCAGGCGCAGGTATCGGACTATCCATAGCCAGCAAATGCATTGCTAAACTTAATGGCGCTATAGAGGTCTCAAGTACGGTAGGTGTAGGCTCAGAATTTAAAATCTTAATTCCACTGAACCCCATCGACATTAAACAGACAGAGGTGCTAAAACCTTCTAACGCGAAATTTGCGGTCGTCGACGACTTGGAGATATCACGACTGCATTTGCAATCCATCATTACTTCAGAAGGCTTTACAGCACGTACTTTTTCATCGGGCACCGACATATTAAACCTCCACGATGAAATACTGCAATTCTCTGGAATTATTGTCGACCTGTATATGCCTGGTATGAATGGCCTTGAGTTAGTAAGAACCTTGCGAGCCATTTATCGAGAGCGTGTTCCTCCTGTTATCGTACTCTCAGCGACACCGGATATAGCGAATATTATTACCACGAGTGAACTGCCTGTTTATCAAGGCTTCGTAAAACCTATCGACAGAAACAGGTTTGTCGATGCACTGTATCATTTGACCACAAACAACAAAGGTAAAACGGAGCTTGAGAGAAAGGCACGGGTGTTGGTGGTAGAAGATGAACCGGTAAATGCTGAAATGGTTGAGTACATGCTTCAGTGCATGGGGCATGATGTCACCGTAAGCTACTCAGGAGATGACGCCATTAGCAGAGCCAATGAGTCGGCTTTTGACTGTATTTTACTTGATATTAATTTACCGGACATTAGCGGGTTGGAGGTGGCGAGAATAATTAGGGAAACCAGTCCTGACCTGCCTATCATTGCGCTGACAGCAAATGCACGCCGTGACGATAAAGAAGCATCTTTACAATCTGGTATACGCTACCATCTTGTGAAACCGGTCACTTTTCAAGAGCTCAAAAATACACTTAGCTTAGCGCTTTAACGTACTAAGCGAGTTGATACCAGTCCGCATAGATAATTATCTATGCGGATGGGTGTTAAATATAAACACAACACTGGTTCCGACCGCTTTCTTTGGCCTTGTAAAGCGCTTGGTCTGAACACTCTAGCCACGCCATCGCGCTGTTGAAGTCTTCAGAGAATTGCGCTAGCCCAAGACTGACCGTAAAGCTTATCGTCTCCCCCTCGTGATCCACGGTTAAACGCAGCGCCAGCTGACGAATTCGCTCAGCAACAACTTTTGCATCTTCTAACGTTGAATCATTCAATATGATAGCGAACTCTTCTCCACCATATCGCCCGGCCAAATCGGTTTCCCTGACACATCGCTTGATTAACGCTGCGAGCATTTGGATGACCTTATCGCCCGCTTGGTGTCCATAGGTATCATTAATACGTTTAAAATGGTCAATATCGAGCATGAGGGCAGTGCTCGGTTTTCCCCTGCGAACGCAAAGTTTATAAATTTCGTCAAAGCGCTCTTGCCAGTAACGACGATTAAAAAGACCCGTTAGCCCATCCACTCGACTTGCCGTTTTTAATTCTTCGTTCAAATGCTCCATACCAAGTTTACCTAACGCTTGTTCGGTCACATCGTATACAAGCATACAGAAACGCTCTACTCGGCCGTTCTTTTCTACGACCGGAAAAATGGACACGTTTTGGTACATAAACTCTGCAGAGCAGGTGACGGGGCGATTGCAGCCAAACTTAAATAAATACGGACGCTGTTCCCATATAATAAACACGGGACTTTTTAAATTGAAAACCGGGTCAATCTTCGTTCTCAGCCACGTCTCATCAATTTCAGGGAAATGAGAAAAAAGACTGCCGCCAATGACCGAATGTGCTTTTTTTGCACTGTGATTTTCTAAAAATTTATTCCAAACCTGCACAGTGAAACTGCGGTCGAGAACCGCAATTCCCACTTCGATAGAATCAAGCAGTTCCAGGGGAACCTGAGAGGCTGTACTCACTGCCCTCTTTGACGACGTGTCGGCTATTGCATTCATAGACGTTCCTTGTCAACGTTAGCGTCTAGTTCATCATTTATTAAACGTTTGTAGACATGATTTATGGCATCACCGGGGAAAAGCAACAGTAAGTCAAACGAGATATCTTTCGCTTTAATGGCATACCCTATCTCTATGGCCATAAGCTTTCCCCAGCGGTGAACATTTTCACTTAACAAGGCTGATAGACCTTGATGCTGACCAAGCAACACAGGGTGAGTTTGACTAAATGCAACGTTTAATTGTTCCGACAGCCCGTTTAAGCATGCACCAATAAGAATATTAGATACATCCATGAGCGCTTCTAACGCGAGTTTATCCGACGAAGCTGAAGGCGGATATTTGAGTAGCTCAACGATATTCTGAGAATTGGTGTCACTAAAAATCACCAGCGCCTCACCACTTATTCCCTCGCCGATAAACCCCTTAGATACCGCCGACACGCTTTCGTTACGGTTTATTTCAGCCACTGCCATAGAAAGTTCGTTACTTTCTATCAGGTTGAGGTTTGGAATAGGTAAGTTGATAAACTCGCCAAGCAGTTCAGCTAAATTCTCGCCGGCTCTTCCCATGGCGATGTTCACCATTTCTCGACAGGCGTCTAACTTGTCTTCATTGGTCGTCTGATTTTCTGAAGTTTCAAGTGCATTATTTTTTTGCGCTTTGTGTAAACGCGCCCCCGTTGAATGACTCTCACCGCTGTATATACCGTAGGATGACAATATATGGCTAAGCTTTTCGTTGTCGATGGGCTTTCTAATGAAATCTAATGCGCCAAGCGCCAGCATTTTTTCTCGTGCTTGTGCCTGCACGTCACCCGACACCACAATAACCAAACAGGGCAAATCGTGTGTGCGGATGGCTTTCATTGTCTGGTAGCCATCCATAACCGGCATATTGAGATCTAAAAAAACCACATCTCCTTTACCTTCACGGATAAGCGTCAGTGCCTGTTCACCATTCTCAGCAAAGGATACATCTACATCCCAACCATCAGGGAGGCTACGCGCCATTTGGCGCCTTGCGAAGCCTGAGTCGTCGCAAATCAGTATTGGAGTACTCATGGTTACGCCTTAAACTGCGACTGGCGCTTTAATATGGGGATGTGACTGATAGTTTTTGAGCGTAAAATCGTCAAATGAAAACCCAAAAATGTCTTTTACTTCAGGGTTTATTTCCATTGTAGGGCGCGCAAACGGCTCTCTACTAAGCTGCAACTCTACCTGTTCTAGATGGTTTAAATACAAATGTGCATCACCTAACGTATGAATGAAGTCACCTGGCTCTAAATCGCACACTTGCGCGATCATCATGGTTAGCAGTGCATAGCTTGCAATATTGAACGGTATGCCCAAGAAAATATCACCACTTCGCTGATACAGTTGACAACTTAGCTTACCGTCAAGCACATAGAACTGAAAAAGTGTGTGGCACGGTGGAAGCGCTTGCTTACCCATTGCCGCATTTTCTTTTGGAGAATAACTGGTGTCTGGTAATACGGCCGGGTTCCATCCGCTGACAATAAGGCGTCGAGAGTCGGGATTGTGTTTGATTTGCTCGACCACTTCCGCTATTTGATCTACTGACGTGCCATCGCCGCGATCCCAGCTGCGCCATTGACGGCCATAAATAGGACCGAGCTCTCCGTCATCAGTCGCCCATTCATCCCAAATTTTTACACCATGCTCTTTTAAATAAGCGATATTAGTCTCGCCTTTTAGAAACCAAAGCAACTCGTGAATAATAGACTTAAGGTGGCACTTTTTGGTCGTCACCAAGGGGAAGCCCTCTTGGAGATTAAATCGCATCTGATACCCAAATACACTTAGCGTACCAGTACCAGTTCGATCTTCCTTTTTCACACCCGTATCACGTACATGGCGCATTAATGCGAGATATTCTTTCATCGTTATTCTTATATTTTTTGCTGTTCAACATGGTTTTTCCCGCGCATATACGCACGGACTATTAATCCTATTCCCAAAGCTATCATAGGTAAACAAAGAAGTTGCCCCTGACTTAGTCCCATTTGATATAAGCCAATATGTGCATCGGGCTCCCTGAAGTACTCGACAATAAACCTAAAGCTTCCGTAGCCAAGTAGGAATAGGCCGCTTACCGCTCCAACCGGACGCTTCTTAGCAGAATAAAGCCAAAGGATGATAAAGAGTAATACGCCTTCTAGTGCAAACTCATAAAGCTGCGAGGGATGGCGAGGCATATTACCGGCATTGGGGAATATAACCGCCCAAGGCACATCGGTACTGCGCCCCCAAAGTTCTGCATTTAAAAAGTTTCCAATGCGCCCTGCACCCAACCCGATTGGTACCAGTGGAGCGACGAAATCACCTAACTGCAAGAATGTTGTGTTCATGCACTTCGCTCGCCACACTAACGCCGCAAGTACGCCGAGTAAGCCACCGTGGAACGACATCCCACCCGCCCAAATTTTAAACAGATACAGCGGGTCGTCGAGGAACATACCAAACTGGTAAAAAAACACATAGCCAATACGGCCGCCTAAAATAACACCGACAAAGCTCCAAAAAAGCAGGTCACTTAGCTGCTCACGGCTCCATTTCGTTTGGGGTAAGCGCTTTTGTGCCAACAAATACGCGGCGATAAACCCCACTAAATACATTAAGCCGTACCAACGCACGCTTAAAGGGCCCATACTGAAGATAACGGGGTCGATACTGGGAAATACCAGATAACTGCTCTGTTCCATTACGTTATTCAATTCCTAAAATCATTCTAATACTTACGAGAACCAGCAAGCATGCCAACATCGCTTTTAATATGCGAACGTTTACGCGCTGTCCAAGTTTAGCGCCAATATTCGCGGTGAACATTGAAGTAGCAACAATACCCGCTGTTGCAGGCAAATAAACATAACCCACGCTATGCGCAGGCACGTCTATCGCATTCCAACCAGCAATAACAAAACTGGCGGTACCGAACACTGCGATAATCAAACCGCAAAACGCTGCGCAACCTATGGCTGCGCGTACATTAACACGAAACCACACCAACGCAGGAACCAGTAATGCGCCACCACCTATTCCCATTAATGCACTGAGCAAACCCGCGCCACTACCCACAAAAGCTAAAGTACCTTTAGACGCTTCGTTTTCAGAGGCTTTTTGTTTGCCGAAAATCATTTGCAGTGCAATGAGAATAACCAGTACGGCAAAGATATCTTTTAAGAGCTCACCGGAAATATGACTTGCTACCTGCGCACCGACAACCGCACCCACGGCAATCCCGATCCCCGTATACAACACAACCTTTCGTTGTATATTACCTAGCTTATAGTGAGCAAATGCCGATGACATGCCGGTGAAAATAATCGTTGAAAGCGACGTCGCAATAGCAACGGGCATCACCGTTTCAGTCGTCATATTCAAAAAGTGAACCAGCAAATAAGACAATGCAGGGACAATAATGAGCCCACCGCCAATCCCAAGCATACCCGCGAGAATACCAACAATAGAACCCAGAATTAGGCAGCTGACGATAATAACGACAAGTGGCTCCATGCCTTATGCGCCCGCTCGGATAAGGCCTCCAAGGCCCTTTGATTCAAGGTATTGATTCAGATGCACAAACACTTCTTCTTGACTCACTGAGGTAAGCGCTAGCGAAAGTAACTGCTTACACTCAGCCAGCGTCACCTTTCGAATAAGCCAATTTATCTTTCGTAAATTAAAGCCATTCATACTTAATCGGCGATATCCCATTCCCATCAGCAGCAGCGCGCCAGCTGGCTCACCGGCGATTTCGCCACAAATAGTCACTGGTACCTGACTTTGATTGGCTTTTTGCACCACATCATATAGCGCACCTAATACCGCCGGGTGATAGCTATTATAAAGACCAGCCACTCGCGTGTTGTTTCTATCAACGGCCAATAAATACTGGGTCAAGTCGTTGCTTCCCACTGAGAAAAAGTCGACGTGTTTAGCGAGTTGAGGCAGCTGATAAAGTACAGAAGGCACCTCTAGCATAATGCCTAACTTAGGTTTATTCAGCGTTTGTCCAGATTCTGCAATTTCATCAGATATTTCATAAAATGCCTGATTAATAAGGCGCTTCGCTTCTTGCACTTCCGCCACCGTTGAAATCATCGGCAGCATAATTTGTAAGTTGCTCAGCCCCACGCTCGCGCGCAGCATTGCTCTTACTTGAACCAAGAAAATTTCAGGATGGTCCAACGTAAGACGAATACCACGCCAGCCTAGAAACGGGTTTTCCTCGTTAATTGGAAAATAGGGTAACGGCTTATCCCCTCCCACGTCCAACGTACGCATCGTAATGGGTAGTGTCGGCGCGGCTTCTAGCACTTGGCGATAAAGCTCCACCTGCTCTTGTTCAGAGGGGAAACGCTCTCGAAGCATAAAGGGAATTTCAGTTCGATACAGACCTACACCAGCGCCAATCTGCTCGGCGTTTAACTCGACTTCAGCGGATAGACCAGCGTTGATGTACAAAGACATTCTGCAGCCATCCACGCTTTCACAGGGTTTGTCGGCTTCCGCATCTATTTTTTCAGCGATGGCTGACTCTTCTTCAATAAGCTGAATAAACTCTGTTTTAATATTGCGCTCGGGCGAGACAATAACTTCACCAGAGTAACCATCGAGAAGGATTTCTTTGTCTTCAAGTAGTGCTGGCGTGACATTTTGACAACCCATCACGGCCGGCACACCCATCGCCCTTGCTAAAATGGCGGCGTGAGAATTGTTTGAGCCACGAATAGAAATAATGCCCTTAAGCTTATCTCTGGGAAACTCGGCGAGCATTGGCGCTGACACTTCTTCAGCCACTAATATACTTGCCTTGGTGATGACTTTCTCTGTCACTTTCTGACCGTTAGCTTCGTATAAAATATTCGCTAAAATACGGTCTGATAGGTCTACAATGTCAATGGCTCGCTCTTGCATGTAAGGGTCGTCCATTGCACGAAAACGAGCGGCATAGCTCTCTATAACCATTTTCAGTGATGATGCCGCGTCCCAACCTTCACGGATTTTTTCTTCAACTTCCCTACCTAAACTATTTGCATCGAGTAAGTGATGATACAGCTGAAATATGGATTTAACGTCGTCAGGAATTGCATCATCAAGCCCATTGGATAAAGCGTCGACATGGCCTCGCGTTACCTCTACCCCTTTTCGATAGAGCTGAATTTGTTCCAACGGGGACGCGGTACGTTTCAAAACCCAATTTTTTAGATTGATGGATTTGTCAGGAGAAACGCCTTTTCCAATGGCTAACCCCGGAGAGCCAGCAATGCCCCGCACGTTTTTTTGTCGAACGGTGTGGTCATTTGCGTTTGAGAGAGTCAGGGCGCCGCGAATATCGGCATTAGTTATCTCCAAAGCCAACTGTGCGGCAAGGGTAACCAAGAATGCTTCTTCGTCTTCGCTGAAGCGTCTCATTTCGGCTTGTTGAAGCGTAATAACCCCAAGCACACGCCTTTGATTAATGATTGGCGTCCCTAAAAAGGCGTTGTACTTTTCTTCTTTTACTTCAGGGTAATGCTTAAATCGAGGGTGGCTATGTGCATTGACAATATTGAGCGGCTCTTCTCGCTGCCCAACAAGGCCAATAAGACCTTCAGAAAAGCCAATGCGCACTTGTTCCACTGCATCGGGATGAAGGCCATCGGTTGCTTTAAGTATGAACTCTTGGGTATCGTAATCAGCAAGATAAATGGAGCATGAGTCAACGTTTAGCGTTTGTTTTACACGCGAGGCAAGCTGGAACAAAGCCGTATCAAGTGCAGAAATTTGATTCATTTCCTGCACAATACGTTTTAATGTGGTCAACATTGCGCCTTGCTGGCTTTGAGGGCTCACCGGTTACTCCTTGTCTACTCGCGGCTTACGCCCGCACATCGTTATATTTTGCATCTTTACCCACGCCTGCGCTTTTTGCCACGCTTGTGTGGCGCAACGTTTTGGCGCTGCGGTGGACGATGTTGCGCAGACATCACTACAGGCGAGAACTCTTTCATCACTCGTCTATAGACGTCTCGCTTGAACGATACAACGTTTCTAATTGGATACCAGTAACTTACCCACCTCCAGTCATCAAACTCTGGATGACCTGTTTTGAGTACATTAACGTCTCGCTCGTTGCAATCAAGCTGCAACAAGAACCATTTTTGTTTTTGCCCTATACAAACAGGGTTGCTGCCTTGACGAATTAATCGCTTTGGCAGTTTGTATCTCAGCCAGTTGCGGGTAACACTTAAAATAGTGACATCTTTCGGTGTCAGTCCTACCTCTTCGTGTAGCTCGCGATACATAGCTTGTTCGGCAGTTTCCCCTTCATCAATTCCGCCTTGAGGGAACTGCCATGAATGTTGACCATAACGTCTTGCCCAAAATATTTGACCCATTTTGTTGCAAATCACTATGCCCACATTCGCACGGAATCCATCGGCATCTATCACATAGACTCCCGGGCACACTATACTGTTATATGTTTTCATTCTTCCATAAACTATGCTCCAATCATAGCTTTAATGTTCGCCCTCGCCGCCCAAACAGGAAATTAACGACTTTTATGCAACCGCCAGCGTCTCCACCTACGTCACCAGAAAGCCTATTATTACGCTGTCATGCTATTGCCGGGTTGTCATTGGGAGAATTAGCCGATATGGCAAATGTGGCTATTCCAGCCAACCTTCAGCGTCATAAAGGCTGGCCAGGGATGCTTATTGAGAAATGGTTGGGCGCGAGTGCAGGCTCTAAGCCACAGCAAGATTTCCCTGAACTTGGTATTGAACTGAAAACTATCCCGATTGACGCTAACTTTTCTCCTTTAGAAACCACTTATGTTTGTTTTGCCCCACTACTCATGCCCCCAGGCATCACTTGGGAAACATCAAACGTGCGCAACAAACTGCAGCAAGTACTATGGTTACCGATTGAGGGAGACAGGGCCATTCCACTGGCAGAAAGAAGAGTTGCTAGCGGTTTTTATTGGCGACCAAGCGATTACGAGGATGCGATTTTACGAAGTGATTGGGAGGAACTGGTTGAACAAATAGCCACTGGGCACGTTGAGTCGATCACCTCTCGCCAGGGCGTGGCACTGCATATACGCCCTAAAGCTGCAAACGGCAAAGTACTCACAGATACGTTGGGACAAGACGGCCAGCGAATTAAAACGCGTCCGCGAGGTTTTTACTTGCGTAAAACCTTCACCCAGCAAATTTTATTAGATGCCTTTAGCAGCTAGCGACGGTGGTAACCCAGATTGCTATTTTAATGTCGTCGAATCGAGGTGTTTTACCAAATAATCACTAAGAAACTTCTCTGAGTTTACTCCAATACGCTTTGCCACCGCTTCAAGCTTGGCATCACTGCGCAGCAATACGTTTTTTGCATACTCAAGACGATAGTGAAAAATAAAACGTCTGAAGTTTTTTCGCTCCGTTAACTGTAAGGCTTGCGCTAATGATGTTGGGTCAATGTCGGCACCGGCACAAAACTCCGTAAGGGTTAGAAAACGCTTCTTGTACGCTTTTGAACCTATGGTATAGCGCTCTGCCTTTGAGATCACATTACTGATCTCATAGGGTGTGGCCTTACCTTCATCTAATCGCGCATAGTCGAGGGGAGAGGGCGAGGTGCGTCGTGTAAACGTTAACGAAAGCAACACAATCAAGATTGCACTGCCCAACATCAGATGATGAAAACTTTCCCAAAACGGTACAGGGAAAAAACCAAATGTCGCTGCGGTAACCAGCAAGATACTCATGAACGCAACACCAACTAAACTTCCCATTACCCCAGCCAATCTTGGCATCTTTAAGTTTTTAATATCCACCGCCTGCTCTGGAAGATGCCTGTGGTACATTTGAATGTGTTCTGTGATTAAGATACCAATTAGCAATACACTAAAACCGGTAAGTAATGATGCGATATAGGCCGGCCACAAAAGTAGTGGCTGCCCACTAGGGGAGGATGAAAGCCACTGCTGTTTATCTTCTATGGGAATTAAAAGTACGGTGCTTTGAAGTAACGCAGTGATAACCACCGGCCACCACAACCGCTTTCTCGCTGAAGGAAACGCCAATAGCATGGGTTTAATCGCCCGATAACAACAGGTAATGGCAATAACAGCGAATACATCAGACAGGCCATAAAGAAAAGCTAACTCTGTGGCAGACCCTAGGCGCAACCACTCGTCTAACATAAATAAAGGCCAACAGATAAAAGCAATGGTCAGCCAGCGGGTATTACCTAATGCCTCTTTTTGTAAAAATAATCGCGCGAGGCCAACGGCATAAACACCAAGTGACGCATAGAGAAAATAACTATAGATCGCTGAGGTCATCAGCACCCTCCATCCATGAGAAATATACTGCTATCAGAAGATTTATCCACAAAACTCGGCTACCAGTAAATATCACGCTGCATTGCCACAGAACGCGTGCGTTCCATAACACGAATTAACGTTGAGAGTTTTTCAGCTGTCCATCTACGCACTTCGTTATGAGAGTCGACCTCTGCATCATCGATAGACTGCTTGAGCATCAAGAGTGCGTTTAGTTCATCAATGCCGGTAAGCAAGTCGAGCCACGGAGCGCGAAAGTTGCCTCGCTCTTCTACAAACAAGTCACCCAAGAGAAAACCACTCCACAATGTCTGCCTGAGCAAAATCTCAACGGCACTGTAATTGACTGGCCCCATGGTTTTACTCAGTGGCATACTCTGTTGAACGGTCTGCCAGCCCTGCGACAACCAGCCTTTTGCATGCTCAAGTACAGGATGGTCATAGCCAGTCGCCTCATTTTGCCAAGGCTTGTTTTGGATAAGGCCTATAGCCAATAGCTTGATATCGGTCGCCTCATTGTCAAAAAACAACTTTTCCGGTTCATGAGCATGCATAAGCCCCGCTTGTCGTCCCTGGAGATAACTGACCACCGCAGGATGTTTGCTCAATGTTTTGCTGAACATGCTTTTCTTAGAAAGCAAATAACGAAGGCTCTGCAAATCATCCTGCCATCCCCATTTCTGGGCATGAGTAACAAGCTTTTTATGCAGCGCTAACAATTCTGGACATTGCAATACGGGAAGGTAGAGCGATACGCTTTGCAGCAACAATCGGACACTCTTAACCACTTCTCCCAGCATTTTTATTGAGCCGCTTTCACAAAACATATGCTCATGATGCTGCCAATGTGCCAATGCCGTTTGCACAGCATAACAAAACGCGTCTTCTGTTGTGGTGCTTTCCTCTAGCGGCAGAAACTCAGGCAAATGGCGTATCTTTGCATTGAAACCATGAAGTAATTGATATCCCTGCGCTGCCTTAGATACGTCGCTGAGCCTCACCGGCATGTTGTCATTTATCAATGCAGCAAGTGTAAAGAGGGTGTTGATATTGCCAGACATCAACTCAAGCTCAATTTCGTTAATGGGAGAGTGGGCTTTTTCTGTCATTGCCTCACCACAATCGAGCACCACCTCAACGACGCTATCATCGACAGTCAGCACATAAGCATTGCGCGTGAAGTGAGTACTAAACTGTTTTGATAAACTACCGTTCTTTGAGGCGATATCCCAGCCTTGCGGCCACACATCGGTATCGAATAAGGCTAAATCGGGGCGTGAGTTTTCAAGAGCAACGTTGTACTCCATGCGCTTGTGCAAACCGCCACTCACTACACCGTTTGTTTTTAAGGTTTGCTCGTACTCACCATTATTACCGCGAACCCGAAACCCCATTTTATTGTTTTGAAAATCAAGTTTATCGGTATCGTAGTAGTCATTTTCCAAGCGCATTTCACGGTGTGAATTTACTTGGATACGGTGTTTTTCAAAAAGAGGAAGGACCCGTTGAGTAAACGTTTGGTGAGCATCGTCACCTGTTACAAATTTTAATTCTATTTCTGACATGGTTGCGCTAGGCACAGCTTATTGTGCTGACACCTTACCTCTGTCACACCCTTTTCGCAATGCTACAGCACGTTTTCTCTCTTGGTAAATATAGACAAAAGTGGAACAAACTTGCCTTTATGGCGGTCAACCAATACCATCTTCACGTTTTAAACTCTTAAATTGGACTTCATATGATTCGAAAGTGGTTAGCAGCAGCCCTTATTGCGTGCTCTTTTCAAGCATTTTCGCTACAAGATACCGCTGATTTAGAAGCGTCTTCGTCACACTATATCAGAGATGACCTGTTTATCTTTATGCATACCGGACCTGGTCGTAACTATCGAATACTAGGTTCCATAGAAGCAGGAACGCCAATCACTGTGCTTTCAAGAGACAACGACGCTGAGTTTACGCAAATTACTGACAACGAAGGTCGCAGCGGCTGGGTTGAAAGTAAGTTTGTGTCTAACACCATGTCACGAGCAGAGCAGCTACCCATCATTAGCGAAAAGCTTGCAGAGAGCCAAAGTGGTTTGCAGTCTGCACAGTCAGAAAATGCCAAGCTTCGCCAGCAGCTCAGTGAAGCCCGTCAGCAGGTTTCTAGGCTTACCACGACTAACGACGAGCAAGCATCTCAGATTATCCGGCTAACCGCGCAGGTGGAAAGCGCGAGTAAAGATGAATTGGTGACGTGGTTTACCCGTGGAGGCATGGTCGCCGGCATCGGCATTTTGCTGGGCGTATTGATAACTTACCTTCCAAAACGCAAGCGCAGAAACAGCGAATGGATGTAGCCTCACGTTGTTTTAAACCCGCCTGACATTAGTTACTAAAAAAATGGCCAGCAACAAGCTGGCCATTTTATTATTACGGGTTACTCATCATCTTCAACAAGGGTCATCAACGAGGTGTTACCTCCCGATGCCGTTGTATCGATACTGATGGTTTTTTCCGTCATCAAACGTTGAATAAGATTATCGTTATATTCGGCGGTAATTACCGGCAAGATAGCCCCTTTACGCGATGATAGCATCGCCGAGATACGAGCCGTCCGCTCTGTGCTTGAATCTACGACAACCCCTGACAGATCTTCATCCATCAACAAAGTATCTAAATGCGCAAGACGCGCTACTTGGAACAGACCTTTTGGTGCACCTGTCGACTCGAATTTATTCTGGATCTCTACAGCTTCTTCGTAGAATATCTCAGAAACAACCGATACAACCGGGTTTCCGGTTGAAAGCGCAGTAACAACCGACAACAACCAATACTCAAAGGTTACTTCTTTGTCAGCAAAACATACCAAGATCCCGCGTGGCTCGAGGTAAAGTTTATTTGACTCACCTGTTGGCCCGGGCAGAACCTGTGGCTTCGCAAGCTTACGTTCAACGCTAATTAACTGCTGGCGAGCGGTCGCTAAGGTGCGATTTAAATCGTCTGCTAGTTCATCAACGATCTCGACTTTGGCTATCTTAGCTAAGAGCTGACGAACCATAGATATTCGGTCATTCAACGGCGTGTGACGCCACTGTACTTCCACGGCTTTTGCCTTATCCATCATGACATGCGCGCGCTCGGCAATTTTTTCATCACCGACTAACGCCTTGTCAGTTCCGTCGACATCATCAATGTGTGAAGGTTTTGGTGTAGCACGCTCCATCATCAAACGAGGCAGATAGTGAGGACCACCTGCTTTTGGACCTGTGCCAGACAAACCACGTCCACCGAACGGCTGAACGCCAACAATGGCACCAATCATGTTGCGGTTAATATACACGTTACCCGCGCGGCTTTTCGCTGCGAGTTCGTTAGCACGCTCTTCAATACGCGAGTGAATACCCATTGTTAGGCCGTAGCCTGTGCCATTAATTTGCTCTAGCACATTATCAATGTCTTTCGATTTAAACCGAACAATGTGTACCACGGGGCCGAACACTTCTTTCTCAAGTACATCGATATTCTTGATTTCATACAAGGTCGGCGCAAAGAAAGTACCGTTTTCAAATCCCGCTGGCATCTCGTTGCGATACAGCAGCGTCGCCTTGTCTTCCATATTTTTCTGATGGTCGGTTAGGCTCTTAAGCGCCTTCTCGTCAATCACTGGGCCAACATCGGTAGCAAGCTGCGTTGGGTCGCCAACCGTAAGCTCTTTCATCGCACCAATTAACATGTCGATAAGATCATCAGCGATTTCTTCTTGCACGAACAATACGCGAAGTGCTGAACAGCGCTGACCGGCACTTTGGAAACCTGAGTGGATAACATCGTCAACCACCTGTTCTGGCAGTGCCGTTGAATCGACGATCATACAGTTTTGGCCGCCCGTTTCTGCAATTAGCGGTACCTGTTCGCCACCGCGCTCTGCGAGCACTTGAGAAATTAACGTGCCGGTTTGCGTTGAACCTGTGAACATGACCGCTTTAATGCGTTCGTCTGGCAGAAGGGTTTCCCCCACTTCTTTGCCTGGCGATACAATCAGTTTTAGTGCATCTTCTGGTAAGCCTACGGAGTGCATGATATCTACCGCACGCTGCGCAATGATGCTGGTTTGCTCAGCAGGTTTCGCGATAACAGTGTTACCTGTTACCAGTGCCGCAGCAACTTGACCTAAGAAGATGGCTAGCGGGAAATTCCACGGACTGATACACAGCACAACACCACGGGGAAGTAAGCGTTGATCTTCAGCAAGCTCTTCTGCACGCGCAGCGTAGTAGCGGCAGAAATCAACGGCTTCACGTACTTCGTCAATACTGTCTTGTGCTACTTTACCGGCTTCACGCATACAGATAGCAATAAGCTCAGCCATATGACGTTCAAGAGCGTCTGCCGTGCGATTAAGGATTTCGGCGCGCTCGCTTACATCGCGTTTTGACCATGCTTCAAACCCTGCTTCGGCTTCATCTAATGCCTTGCGCATATCATCAGGCGTAGCGTAATGGTGATAACCTACCACGTCGTTGTGGTTAGTTGGGCTAAGTACCGCTGTCGCACCTTCTGGCACTTCACCGGTTACTTTGTAGTAATCCTGCCAGCGTTCAAGTTCGTGTTTAAGCGCCGTTACCGCGTTGGTGTCGGTTAGGTCTAGACCACGCGAGTTATCCCGCTCTGGCGCATACAGCCCACGTGGGGTTTTGATTAACTTGTTATAACGTACTTTCAGGCGTTGTGTTTTTTCTACCGGATCCTCAAGCAAAGACTCAACCGGTTTTTCGTCATCAACGATGGCGTTTACAAACGACGAGTTCGCGCCGTTTTCAAGAAGACGACGTACTAGATAGGCCAATAAGTCTTCGTGTTCACCTACAGGCGCATAAACACGGCACTGGATCTTATCCTGCGTTACCACCTGATCGTATAGGGTATCGCCCATACCGTGTAGACACTGGAATTCAAAACCTTCTTTGTCATCACCGGCAAGCTCAACAATGACAGACGCGGTGTAAGCATTGTGAGTGGCGAACTGCGGGTAAATGGTGTCGCGGTACTCAAGTAAGCGGTTCGCACAGGCGTGGTATGACACATCTGTTGAGGACTTACGGGTAAATACAGGAAACTCTTCAAGGCCCGCTTGCTGAGTAAGTTTAATTTCAGTATCCCAATAGGCGCCCTTAACCAAACGCACCATAAGTGGGCGGCCTACTTCTAGAGTAAGTTCACGTAAGTGTTCTATAACGTGGATTGCACGTTTCTGGTATGCCTGAACGGCTAGACCAAAGCCTGTCCAACCGTTAAGGTCTTCATCGCGAAATACGGCTTCAATAATGTCTAGAGAAAGCTCTAAACGGTCAGCTTCTTCTGCATCTACCGTTAAACCGATATCGTATTCTTTTGCCATCATACACAGCGCTTTTAAGCGCGGCGGAATGTCAGCCATAGCGCGTTCACGGTGGGAAAACTCAAAACGTGGGTGAATCGCAGAAAGCTTTACCGATATTCCCGGTGAACGCTTAGGTCCACGTCCGTTAGCCGCTTTACCGATAACTTTAATGGCTTTCACGTAAGCGTCGTAGTAACGCTCAGCGTCACGCATAGTACGTGCGCCTTCACCTAGCATGTCGTAAGAGTAAACATACCCTTTGGTTTCTTTCTCTTTGGCGCGATCTACCGCGTCTTCAATGGTTTCGCCCATAACGAACTGACGACCCATGACGCGCATCGCAATATTCATAGCGCGGCGAATAACAGGTTCACCCAAGCGGCCAAGGGTTTGTTTTAACAAGCCAAACTGCTCTTTCTTGCGCTTATCAGCATAGTTCACCATGTTGCCCGTAAACAACAAGCCCCACGCCGATGCGTTAACAAATAACGACTCTGAATTCCCCAAGTGAGGGGTCCATTGTCCCTGAGACAGCTTGTCACGAATAAGCTCATCTTGAGTGGCTTTGTCTGGCACACGCAACAAGGCTTCAGCCAAGCACATCAATACCACACCTTCGGCGGTAGACAGTGAGTATTCATTTAGCAGTGCGTCTACACCACCGTGTCCTTCTTGCTCTCGGCGAATTTGAAGTACCATCTTACGAGCGCGTTCCCAAGCACGACTGCGTGCACGCGGGTTCACCTCGGCAATAGGAAGGATTTGATCCACAGCCACCGACTCACTAATGCGATAGTAGTCTCTTATGCGCTGGCGTAGGGGTGAAGTTGTATGAAGTGTGTCGTTAATGAGCATTGCAACCCTTTCATAGAAATAGCTGTAACAAAAAGCGTTCCCGCCGTGTAAGACTGCCCACGGTTACATGGAAGCGGCTAAAAAACAAGCAAAGTCGAAACCCTGCGCTGACCTGTCGTACTTCTTTTAACTTTATACTTTTGGATGAAGATCACGACCGAGCCAAATTTGCGCGGATGGTAGCACACAAAAATGCCCTGCCAAGCCCTATCCCACAAAGTTTTTTGAAGTGTGTGTCAAGCTGCGTAGCCAGCGAGTTAGATGACATTAAATGGAGTGTCCATCACACATTAATTTTTCTTTTTCGCACTGTCTATCTCCGACTTTTCGTTGTCGTTTGCACATTATTTGAGATGAACATATTTACGCGATTTACAAAAGGGCGTTTAATCAGAAGCCGTCTACACTTAGTTAAAACTAAAAAATAATAAATAGGTTTTGCCTTATGTGGTTAAGAAAATTTAGTTTAATTCAACGCTTGGGCATGGTCGTTGCCCTTATTGCGCTGTTATTTGTACTTCTTACTGCCCTTGTATTAAACAGGCACTACGAAGCATTAAAACAAAAGTCTTATGATGAAAATCAGCACCTTGTTGAGGTGGTTCATACCATGCTCAGTAGCTTCGCGGCACGCACCGACGTAGAAGAGGCAACCGCCAAGCAACAGGCGTTAGAGGCTGTCAAAGCACTTCGATACGACAGCAGCAACTATTTTTGGATACAAGACCAAACCCCTTTCATGGTCATGCACCCTTTAAAACCGGCGCTTGACGGCCAAGACCTGCGCACATTCAAGGACGGTAACGGAAAAACATTTTTCGTTGAAATGGCGCAAAAAGTTAAATCACAAGGCGACGGTTTCGTTGACTATGTATGGCCCCTTCCTGGCGAAGAAGCGCCCACCGATAAAATTTCCTATGTAAAAGAATTTAAACCTTGGGGCTGGACGGTGGGGTCGGGTATCTACCTCACTAATCTCGAGGAAGAATATGCCCATTTGCGAAATGTGATTATTGTGTTCTGTATGGTGAGCATTGTGTTAGTTGTTTTGCTCGTTTATGTGATTGGCGGCAGTATTGTAAAACCCGTTCAAGAAGTCACAGAGCGGATGAAAGATATTTCTCAGGGTGAAGGCGATTTAACGCGATCTCTCCCAGAATCAGGACAGGACGAAATTACGCGATTAGCACGTTATTTCAATGAATACACTGAAAAAATGCGTCAATCTTTGTTGGGTATTCGTGAAAACATCAATTCTCTCACTCAACAGGCGGAATTAGTCGAGTCTTCCAGTCAGAGCAGTAACGCTCAAGCCCAAACACAAAATGAGAATATGCTTCAAGTGGCTGCTGCGATGGAAGAAATGACCACACAAATAAATGATGTGAGTAGTAATGCCGACTCTGCTGAAAAGAGTACCAGTAGCGCTAGAACAAACGTGCAACAAGGCGCAGCCGTTGTCGATAGCACAGTAAAAGATATTCGTTCTTTGACGTCTGATATCGAAAGTGTAAGTAGCGTAGTTACTGAGCTTGCAGCTCAAACAGAGAGTATAGGCGCGGTCCTAGATGTGATCAGGGGAATAGCTGAACAAACCAACTTATTGGCATTAAACGCTGCTATCGAGGCGGCGCGCGCCGGCGAACAGGGAAGAGGTTTCGCTGTGGTCGCTGATGAGGTTCGTACCTTGGCAAGCCGCACAGGCCAAAGTACCGATGAGATACAGGCGATGATTGAGAAACTACAGAGTAACGCCAAGAGTGCTGTAGATGCCGTGAAAGTAAGCCAGACCGCATCTACAAAAACGGTTGATAATGCCATTCAGGCAAATTTAAACTTGCAAGAAGCAGATCGACTAATGACAGAGATTGCAGATATGAGTAGTGAGATTGCGAGAGCAACCGAACAACAAGCAGAAGCTGCCTCTGAAGCCAATATGCGTATTAATGCTCTGTCGGGCGCGGCTGATATTAGCCTGCGTACAGCAGATGAATTAGCAGCCGCCAGTCAGGCACTGCGCAGTAGTTGTTTATCCATCATGGATATTGCGAACCGCTTTAAATTATAACGCAGTACATGGCGTTATAATTTAAAAATGACGGGCCATGATATGGCCATTATCTATAAGACAAAGGCTTGGTCACACCACAAGCCTTTGTCTACAATATCACTCGCTGCAGTAATTAAGACCCTACCCCCTCCTTATGCATGTCAAATTACGCATAAGCCCATCATTATGCCACTTCGCTAGATAATGACCCACTCAGCGAGACTTTAGATATTCATCATCGTGGCGTGTTACCGCAGGTAGAGAAGCTCTGCATCAATGTGACACAACAAAGAGTACGGACATGTTAACCTCGCCCTTCTGAAAGGTCTGGCAATGATTTACGCGGATTAATATTAAACACCCTGTACACTTTCTTCGTATGGAAGATTGTGACTGTCTGCATTACACTGGTGATCGGCAATGTCGATCGTTTTGTGTATGCTCATCGGTGAGCGCTAGGGCAATGAAAAAAATGAAGTACAAAAGCGTTAAATGCCAAGTATTTCTAATATCAAGGAGTTGAAATATGAGTAGTGGTTCAAAGGGTAAGCCTATCTTATTGTGGGTCGTTGGTTTTTTTGCGCTGCTTTTTTTAGTGTACTTTTTGTTCGCCAATACCATTATTAAATCGATTCTTGAATCAAAATTGGGCGAGTCCTATGGCGCTGAAGTCAATATTGATACGTTTGACCACTCTCTCTTTCCCACAACGGTGACACTGAAAGGTATTGCCTTAACCAATCCGACGAAACCCTCTCACAACCAAGTTTTTGTGGGCGAGGCCAATGCAGATGTGGAATTAAAGCCACTACTTAATGATCAAGTTATTGTAAACAACCTCAATTTGCTAAAGGTACAGTTCGATACCGAACGCCCCTCTGAAGGTGAAGTCTATCGTGTGCCGGAGCGCGCGTTGTCGTTCAATGAAATCAAAGCAAAAGCTAAAGAAGCCGTCCCTACAGTAGATGAGCTACTCGCTAGAAACCCGTTAAAAACCACAGCGGCTATTGAAAACGCCAAAGTTGCTTATGCAACATATGGTGAGGGCCTTAAGCAGGACTACGAATCACTTCCCGATAAAGAACGCATTGCCTATTATAAAGCGCAAGTCGCTCAGCTAAAGGAAACCAACTACAAAGATCCTCAAGCATTGGTACAAGCCAAGTCAGCATTCGAAAAATTGAAAGAAGAAATGCAAGCAGATCGGGCGCTTATCAGCGATTTTACTGAAAAGGCAAGCGACGCTAGAAAAGCGTTGAGCGAAAGCGTTGAGGCGCTCAAGAAGGCGCCACAAGACGATTACGCGTTGCTCAAAGGAGTAATTGCTGGCGATCAAGAAGCCCTCTCTCAAGTGACATACTTCGTGTTTGGGGACAAAGCTGCCGAGTACACTGAGTATTTAATGTCGGCCATGCAAATTGTTATGCCTTTGATACAGGGTGAAGAAAAAAGTGAAGCCCCAACTGAGGTCCCTTCCATTCTTGTGAAAGAGGCAAATGTATCAGTACTATGGCAAAACGAGTCTATTACCAGTAAATGGAATAATATTACCAACGTTCATGAAGTGTTTGGTAACCCCACAACCTTCACTATTGAAGCGGCGGGTGATTTACTGAAGTCGTTTACCTCAAGCGGTGAATTTTGGATTGATGGCGACGGGGTTGATGCGAGCCAAGTTTGGCAGCTTGCTGGCGTGAATATGTCTGATATTTCTTTTAGCGGCAACGACGCGCTAAATGCTGTGCTTAAATCAGCGCTGATGAAAACCAATGGTTCAATGAAGGTTACCGACAACATGCTTACCGGCACAGGTGACGTTGATCTTGAACAGCTTGTTATGGAAGCAACAGGTACCAGTGAAATGACGAGCGCTATAGCTCAAGCGCTAAAAACCTTAACTAGTTTAAGTATGACCATGCTACTTGATGGCACACTGTCTAACCCTGATTTCAATATTAAGTCTGACCTTGATAACAAACTTGCGAAAGCAGCACTCTCTCAACTTACCGCGAGCCAAAAAGATAAACTTGATGAACTCAACAATAAACTCAACAGCATGATAAGCAACGAGCAATCGCTGTTATCCGGTGAGCTTGTGGATGTAAACAGTATGCTTAGTGCCGCTCAAGGCGACAGCGCTGCCCTTCAAGAGCTTCTCCAGGCACAGCTGAGTAATGTTGTTGAGCAACAAAAAAGTAAATTGCTCGATAAATTAAAAGGGAAACTAGGGCAAGGTGAGTAAAGCGCCTTTGACTCGACGCTGCTTCGCGGCATAATACGACATAGCAGAGGCGCAGTGCCTCTGTTTTTTTCGCTCAACCACATAGTCAGGTGAATCTGTGTTACAAGGTAAATGGCTTCCTATTGTATTGATAGTTCTGTTAGGTCTACTGCAATACAGGCTGTGGTTCGGAAAAAACAGCATTCCCGATTATTTCAACCGAAAACAAGAAGTTCAGTCGCAAGCGCTTCAAAACGCTAATCTTGCTCAGCGCAACGCCTTACTTAAAGCTGATATTAATGATTTAAAAATAGGTTTAGAGGCTATCGAAGAAAGAGCGCGTAATGAACTAGGGTTGATTAAAGAGGGAGAAACCTTCTACCGTATTTTGCCCGCAGATTCGAAGTGACAACAATGACATCTCCCCGCGTAGTTGCGGTCATCCCCGCAGCAGGTGTTGGCAGCAGAATGCAAGCTGACCGCCCAAAACAATACCTCACGTTAAATGGTAAAACGATTCTTGAGCACACGATTGATGCCTTACTCGCGCATCCGCAAATTGACGATGTTGTGGTTGCGATAAGCGAAGGTGACGCTTACTTCGATAGCCATAATTTACGGAAAAAACCCATTCGGGTAGTCAACGGTGGTAAGGAACGTGCTGACAGCGTACTCAATGGTATCATGTCGCTTGATGAAAATGACTGGGCACTGGTACATGATGCTGCCAGGCCTTGTGTAGAAAGTAGCGACATTTCCGCCCTTATCGCACTCATTGGCAGTCAAGACATTGCCGGGGGCATTTTAGCCACCCCCGTAAGAGATACCATGAAGCGCGTTAAACCCTCCAGCAACGTGATTTCTCATACTGAGGACAGAGAAGGATTGTGGCACGCCCTCACTCCGCAATTATTCCCTGCAGTATTGCTAAAAGATGCGCTAATAACAGGGCTGGCGCGCGGAGCAAATATTACTGACGAAGCGTCAGCCATGGAGCTCGCGGGCCACAAGGTTGCCATGGTAAACGGCAGTCCTGCCAATATAAAAATTACGCATCCGGCAGACCTCCCGCTGGCAGAATTTTATCTCAAGCAAAAATTTAGCGCACATGGCTTTATAGAAAGAAACAATGGCGCAACAAGTAAAAAGGCACATTTTTAATGCGAATTGGACACGGTTTTGATGTACACAAGTTTGGTGGCGATGGCCCCATTATGATAGGTGGAGTGAGCATCGACTATGAGCAAGGCCTCGTGGCGCACTCAGACGGTGACGTTCTACTGCACGCCCTGTGTGATGCTATGTTAGGTGCAGCGGCGTTAGGTGATATTGGCAAACACTTTCCCGATACTGACGATGCATATGCCGGTGCTGACAGTCGCGTGCTGCTGCGCCATGTCGTTAGTGTTGTTAAAGGTAAAGGCTACAAACTTAGCAATGCAGATATGACGATAGTTGCTCAAGCCCCTAAAATGGCGCCACATATAAGTGCGATGCGTGAAATAATCGCGCAAGATTGCAACGTAAATCTTGACGATATTAATGTTAAAGCCACCACTACTGAAAAGTTAGGCTACACAGGGCGAAAAGAAGGGATCGCCGCTCATGCCGTAGTACTACTGGAAAAACTATGAAGCCGCTACACACTGATCATTGGCAGTATTATTACGCAAAACCTGTATCAACAGGCATTTTTAAATTTCAAGCCGACGACTTTCAAGTTGTAGAAGACTTGGGCTATATGCCCTGCGGCGAAGGTGAGCACCAATTTGTTTTTATTGAAAAAACAAACACGAATACGGCTTTTGTCGCTGAACAACTCGCTCGCTTCGTCAATCTTCCTCTTCGTCAAATAACGTACGCCGGCCGCAAAGACAAATATGCCGTTACTCAGCAGTGGTTCGGTATTCACGCGCCGGGCAAACCCGATTTTGACTTTAGCAACTTTGAATTAGAAGGCGTTAAAGTGCTTAAGCAGATGCGCCACAACAAAAAGCTGCGCACGGGGCAATTAAAAGGGAACCACTTTACGATTACGTTGCGCCAGGTACTGCATCCGGAAGCGATTGAAGAGCGCCTGCAAGAAATTGAAAAGCACGGGGTCCCCAATTACTATGGCGAGCAGCGTTTCGGTGTTATGCGCTTAAACGATATGGGTGAAGTGCAACGAGGTGGTAATCTTGTCATGGCCGAACGCATGGTAAACGGTGAAACCATCAGACATCGTAATAAGCGCTCTATGGCACTTTCTGCGCTGCGTAGCTGGCTATTTAACGAAATGCTTTCTGCGCGTTTAGAAAAAGGATGGTTCGACAGCGTGGCACATGGTGATGTTTTAGTGCTTAGCGGTTCAAACAGCTTCTTTATTAACAACGGAACGGCGGGCTCACAAGAACAGCAAGACGCCCAGCGCCGTTTCGATGCTAAAGATGTGTGTCCTTCGGCCCCGCTGTGGGGTAAAGGCTCACTGGTGAGTCAAGCTGACGCCTTGAAACTTGAGCATTCCGTTGCCGAGCAAAATAGCGAAGTCATCGACTTTTTAAGCCAATGCGGCGTTGAGCAAGAGCGCCGTACGATAAAAATTTGGCCTTCGCAGCTTGAATGGCAGAGTAAGGGTGATACATTTACAATCTCCTTTGCGCTTCCTAGCGGCTGTTTTGCAACTTCAGTCCTTAGGGAATGCGTGGAAACCTTGTCCCCAATTAATAGGGTTTAAATAACGAGTAAGCGTGGCGCGCAATAATTCATACCTCGCGTAGCTGTAAATAAAAATAAAGGAAAGTACGCAACATCATGAGAGCTTCTAGAAAAGGAGACGCGTTAGCACAACTGCTTTATAACGAGGGAATACGTTCACAAGCAGTGTTAAACGCCATTGCTGGTACGCCGCGGGAGAGCTTTCTCCCCGATGCGCTAAAACACAAGGCCTATCAAAATACTGCTTTACCGATAGGCCAAGGCCAAACTATCTCGCAGCCTTACATCGTTGCGAAGATGACAGAGTTATTGCTTGATAGCCCAAATAAACCAGAGAAGGTATTGGAAATAGGTACAGGCTCCGGATATCAGACGGCCATCCTCGCACAGCTTTTTGCTAAAGTATTCAGTGTTGAGCGTATAAAGTCTTTGCAGTTTCAGGCGAAGCGTCGAATGAATCAACTCGACCTTCACAATATTGCAATGAAACACGGCGATGGTTGGAAAGGCTGGGAATCGAAAGGGCCTTATGACGCTATTATTGTGACAGCAGCTGCAGCAACCCTTCCTCAAGATTTATGCGATCAGTTGAAAGAAGGTGGACGGCTCATTATACCCGTAGGTAACGAGCAACAATCGTTACTGTGTATCGACAGGATTGAGGGAGAACTGAAAACATCGACCATAGAATCGGTTCGATTTGTTCCTCTTGTAGCAGGAGAGCTAATGTGAAGCTTTTTGAGCCATGTTATGACATGGCATTACGCTGGGCGAGACATCGTCACGCAACCAAGTATTTAGGTGGGTTGAGCTTTTCAGAGTCAGTTTTCTTTCCTATTCCACCTGATGTTATGCTTGCACCTATGGCGTTGTCCCAGCCTAAAAAGGCTTGGCAATTTGCCTTTATAACGACCATCGCATCTATATTAGGCGGTATTGCAGGCTACTGGCTAGGCTATTTTGCCTTTGACGCATGGCTAGCCCCCCTTATAGAGAGTTGGGGATATACCCATAAAATCGATACTGCCATGAATTGGTTTAAAGACTACGGCGTGTGGATTGTCTTTCTCGCAGGCTTTTCCCCCATTCCGTATAAAATCTTTACCGTGAGTGCTGGTTTTTTGCAAATGGCGTTTCTTCCCTTTGTATTTGCATCGGCCATAGGCCGAGGGGCGCGTTTTTTCCTAGTCGCCGCGCTAATGCGTTGGGGAGGCGCAGCCATGGAGCAAAAACTAAGACAGTATGTTGAAGTGCTCGGTTGGATTGTCGTTGCGCTTGCGATCGCAGCTTATTTGATATTGCGATGATATGCATAGGCACCTGCTATATCTAGGGTTGGGATTATTGAGCGGGGCATTGCTAGCAGGATGTGCGGGCCGCACAGCACCTGCCCCCGTTGTTCTCTTAAACAGTCAAGTTATTGATGGCAATGAGGAGTACACTCAACCAACCTATAAAGTGCAACGTGGAGACACCCTATTTGCTGTGGCTTGGTACACAGGGAACGATTATCAAGATATTGCAAAATATAACGACTTATCAGCTCCTTACACTATTTACCCAGGGCAAGTTCTAAGGCTTCTACCCACTCGTAATACTCTCTCCCCCCCTAAAACAAAGGAACACAAGACCAATCAGTCAACACCTCCGACCACAACACGTGTAGACAAAAGTTTGGTTGACCGCCCTGCATCACAGGCGTATCGTAAAAGTGAAAAAAATGTTAAACCACAAAACGTTAAGTCTGTCAACAATCCGTCACTAAGCGTCAAAAAACAAGCGCCGACGAACTTTCCAGACAGGGTAGCGAAGTGGGTATGGCCCGCAAAAGGTAAGGTTGTCGATACCTTTAGTCAGTCGGAGTCAGGTAACAAAGGTATTGATATCGCTGGTGCTAGAGGCAGTAAAGTCTTAGCAGCAGCAGATGGAAAAGTTGTTTACTCAGGCAATGCACTTCGCGGTTACGGTAACCTAGTTATTATAAAGCATACCGAAACCTTTCTCAGTGCCTACGCTTACAATGACACTATTTTAGTGAAAGAACGAGAATGGGTGTCAGCGGGGCAGCAGATTGCAACGATGGGAAACAGCGGAACAGACTCGGTAAGGCTTCACTTTGAAGTTAGGTATAGAGGGAAATCATTAGACCCGATGAAATACCTGCCAACATTAAAATAATAAAAATAAATAATAATAATAAAAGACAAAGGAGAAACGTCATAAGGTAAACCTTGTAGCAGGAGATTCACCATGGGTAAGTCAAACAAAGCCTTAGAATCAAAACCGCAAGATGACTTAGATGTCATCGATATGCCAGCCGATATGAAGGCTGACGAAACCTTAACCAACGACGCTGACCTAGAAAATGACGAAGCCATTTTTAGTCAGGATGACCAACCTAAAAACCTAGATGCCACACAGCTTTATCTAGGAGAGATTGGTTTTTCACCACTGCTCACCGCAGAAGAAGAAGTTTATTTTGCGCGCCGCTCACTGAAAGGCTGTGAAGCCTCTCGCAAACGAATGATAGTAAGCAACCTTCGCCTTGTCGTTAAGATTGCTCGCCGTTATAACAACCGTGGTTTAGCACTTCTCGATTTAATTGAAGAAGGGAACTTGGGTTTAATTCGTGCAGTTGAAAAGTTCGATCCTGAACGGGGTTTTCGCTTTTCAACGTATGCAACATGGTGGATACGCCAAACCATAGAGCGTGCCATCATGAATCAAACACGAACAATCCGTTTGCCAATTCATGTCGTTAAAGAGCTAAATGTTTATTTACGTGCCTCACGTGAACTTTCTCAACAACTTGACCATGAGCCAACTGCAGAAGAAATTGCAGCAGCGCTGGATAAGCCCGTTGAAGATGTTACAAAGATGCTGCGCCTAAATGAACGCATCACTTCAGTCGATACACCAATTGGTGGAGAGAACGATAAAGCATTGCTAGACATTATTGCTGATGAAAGAGAGTTCAGCCCTGAAGAGAGCTTACAGGACTCGGACATCAAAAGTAATATTGTAACCTGGCTTGAAGAACTCAATCCAAAACAGCGTGAAGTTCTTGCGCGACGTTTTGGTCTTATGGGATATGAACCTTCAACACTTGAAGATGTTGGTGCAGAAATTGGTTTAACACGTGAGCGTGTTCGTCAAATTCAAGTTGAAGCACTTCGTCGTCTTCGCGATATGCATGTTCCGGCCCATTCCGATCACCCATTTCGGTTCAATCCGATCACTGATTTCGGTCTAATCCGATCGCCTATTTCGGAGTTATCCGATCAAAAATGACGTTTTTCCGAAATCACTGATCGGAA